>OARM01000073.1_pt1 | contig 47497 bp, 43 predicted proteins | sample 1475591 | NCBI WGS metagenome assembly OARM01 (sample SAMEA3360676, study PRJEB22359) | human gut metagenome | biome: ENVO:urban biome; feature: ENVO:human-associated habitat; material: ENVO:feces | place: Bangladesh | collected 2011
TTACTCGGTAGATTCTATGAGGTAGTTTATTCCTGAATTAGCTGCGGAATCTCGGTTTGATATACAAAAAGTAATGATTTATAAAGGGTGAGTCAAAACACCTGTGATTCGGGCTTTATCGGTATAAGATGAGTAAACACATTAACAATCATCAGTTAGCACACGAACCGAAGGGCCTTCACTCTCTGGGTTTTGATAACGTACCTGACAACCGTACTCGGTGCGATCACCAGTAGTCGGTGCGTCACTAAAGAAAATATAAATTTGATTGCGACTAGAAGCCTTGTCTATAAAAAATGGAGCTGCGCTTGAGTCAATCTCAATAACATTTTTCCCAACCGAGTCTATATTGAACCAAGCTTGCACTTGAGCATTGATTTCTTCAAAAGAATCTTTACCGTTCACCGATGGGTAACCGTTTAGAAGCGGTGTTTTTACTCCGTTGATAGTAATTTCACCCTTCCCGATATCTTGCCCTTCAATTAATGCCTGACTGTGTAACAGTGTTAACGCAGACTCCATTCCAGCCGCAACACTGAGCATAGTATTGGCTTTGGCATCCTTGCTTATGTTTATAAATCGAGGTGCAGCAATCACTGCAATCACGCCAAGTATAACGATAGCTATTATAAGCTCTATCAGTGTAAATCCTTGATTTTTAGACATGCAATTCCTAGTTTCTACTCTTAAATATTAAATTCATCATACCTCATTACAACTTACCAAAAGCTAAGGTAAACAGTGAGTAGAAAAATAATCTAGGGGGATAGCGTAGATTTTGCAATATCAAAAATTATCCGAAAGATAAATATAGTCCGAAGCGGGCAACAAACTTTTGTCCAAAAATAAGCTTAGGAGGCCAGCTTATTGGCTCAGTTTACGCCGAAGAACTCTTTAGGGGTGGTTTGCAGTATCTATACTGGAAGATGAAGAGCAAAACTAGGAGTCTGATAGCTTACCATTATCTTGACGATGACATTGTTTATGGCTACTTATCCTCTCTATCAGTAAAGAGAGGTATTGATTTTTACTTGGTGCGAAGTTCGCACCAATAGGATCGATTGTGTCTATCGTTTTCGCCGTTGAGTTTTCAAATACAGTGTTGACCAGCTCAGGATTAGACTGTGGTTCGGTAAACACGCATGTAACACCTAAATCTCTCACTGTTTGGCGAATTCCTGATATGCGTGCCGGAATCGCTGCTCAAAATATTGGCAAGCATCGTGAAATACAGAGAACTTGATACCGTTGAGTAACAGAGGCGTGTTCTAAGCCAATCGATTGAATTGACGTTGACGAAACTAAGGAAAGTTAATTTAAGTTATGTTATAACATAACAAAATTATTGATGCTTAGTTCTCATGGGTCAATTTAGATTTCTTGCTTTAATCGTTGCTGTACTTTGTTTTTCGGTCGCTTTGTTTCTACCTACCGCAGATGAGCCAGATCAAGATAGTTATAGCGTTCCACTCAATCAAAGCGTTAACACGTCGCAACCGCCATCATCAGAGATGGTTCCCTCAGATATCCGTTTGACACCGTTACCTCAACCTAAACGGATACACTATATGGTAAAAGTGGGGGACACGCTTAGTGGTATCTTCGCTCAACTGGGTGTGCCTTATAGTATTTTGCAGAAAATTCTCTCTGTAGATCTTGACCATCTCCAGCTAGACATGATTCAGCCCGGGGAAGAGCTTGAATTAATGATGGATGACATGGGGCAATTGAGCCGGCTAATTTATCATATGAGTATTGTAGAGAAGGCTATCTACACTAGAGAAAACGATGGTTCTTTCTCGTACGATTTCCAAGAAATTTCAGGGGAATGGCGTGAAATCTTATTTTCGGGAGAAATCAATGGAAGCTTTTCGGTTTCGGCCCGTCGAGTGGGATTGACATCAAGCCAAGTCGCAAATATTACGCAGGTGATGAAAGATAAGATTGATTTTTCTCGATCCCTTAGAGCCGGTGACCGTTTCGATATCTTAGTGAAACAGCAATATTTAGGTGAACACAACACCGGCAACAGTGAGATTAAGGCGATTTCTTTTAAGTTAGCGAAGGGGGACGTCAGCGCATTTTTAGCCGAGGATGGACGGTTCTATGATAGAGCTGGCAACAGTTTGGAGCGAGCGTTTAACCGCTATCCTGTAGATAAGGCATACCGCCAAATCACCTCTGGGTTTAATCCTAAGCGTAAACATCCGGTAACGGGAAGAGTTGTTCCACATAACGGAACGGATTTCGCGACGCCAATCGGTGCGCCAGTTTATTCTACAGGTGATGGAAAAGTGATTGTGGTTCGTAAACATCCTTATGCCGGTAACTATCTTGTAATTGAACATAACAGCGTGTACAAAACGCGTTACTTACACTTGGATAAAATCTTGGTGAAAAAAGGTCAGCTTGTAAAACGTGGGCAAAAAATTGCCCTTGCTGGGGCGACTGGCCGCTTAACCGGACCTCATTTGCACTTTGAAGTTTTAGTTCGCAATCGTCCTGTTGATGCAATGAAAGCTGATTTACCTATCGCGAAGTCGCTTTCTAGTAACCAGAAAACCTCATTTTTGGCACGAGTATCAGAGTTTGATCATTTGGTGCAGGCTAATCAACAAGAGGTTGCTCTCGACGAAACTTAATAAAAATAGCGTTGAGTTAAGTATAATATATCCAACTGCTTATCTTTATGAATGAGCATCGAGTGAGCAAGGCTATTGCCTCATTATGTATAAACTGTTGTAGGCGGAAGAAAGCGCGACAAAAAAATGGGGAGCAATTACGATCCCCATTGTCGCTTTTTATAATCACTAGTGGCGTTACTTTTCTTTTAATGCTTCACAGCCTTCAGGAACCATGATGGTCGATACATCCTTGCCTTCCTGTTGCGCCGCTTTTACATCCATTTTGTATTGAGTACATTTGCCAACACTGACGTTGACTGCACCCGAATCTGCTGATGGGTTGCCGCCCAGTGTTCCACCAGCAAAGGCGGAAGAGGTAGAGAAAACTAACGCTGTAGTGATAAGTAGAGATGACTTTTTCATAGTTTATCCTTACGAGTTGGTTGAGTGTGTTATTGAGGAATTAGGAGTTAAAAGGTGTAGACAAAGGTGCCAGCGCTGGAGGTGACTTCGATTTCTTTCACGCTGTCTACGGTGCAGTTGTTGCTGTATCCGGTGTAGGTTTGGCCGAACTGCAATGAAACGTTTCTTGATAGCTCTGAGGTTGTGCCTGCGGGTAATCGGCAGTTGCCTCGGTTAATCACCACATCGCTTATTACGGTGTTGTCGGTGATGGCTTGCAGGTCAAAGACCAATGTTCCCCAGTGAGGGTTAGTTGATATCGACACTTCAATATCAGCCGTTGCTGCTTGAGTCTCTTCTTGGTCGCCACAAGCGGTGAGCCCGATAAACAGGATGCTCATAGCGGCGTATCGGAGTAGAGTGTTAGTTAATGTCATAACGGTGCTCTCCTTATCGGTGAGTGAAATTCAGGACGCACTGACTCCATCGTGTTCACGCATGAACCGCTCAAGATTGAAATCAGTCGGATAGGTAAAAGAAAACGTCGATACAGTGGCCTCATCAATCAAAGGCAAGGCGAGGGTGCGTATCGTGTGTTGACCGGATAATCGAAAGAGCAGCAAGAGCGCGTCACACTGAACCGAGAGTCCCAGTGGCTCAATGAGCGCCTTCTCTTGCTGCAATACTTGGCTAGATATCTTGAGCATACGGTTGTGCAGTAATGCCGTGTGTACCGCATTCAATACTTGCCGTTGCTCGTCATTCCACTCACGAATAGTGGGCAATACCACATGTACTTTTGCTAACCATTCTTGCTCTTTTGAATGTGCTGAAGCCTTGTGTGGTAAGGGTTTGTCTCTCTCCGAGGAGGACCCTTGCCCATAATTCAGTGCATCAGGAACTAGCGGTAGTAAGTACTTGTTGGTCAGTTGCCAATAGAGCATTTCCTGCTTGTTGAGCTTCAGTAATTGCTCTGAGGTTTTGCGATAAACATGGGGCATGCTCATCGAATCACACTCCACGTTAAACACCTCCACAATGACTTCATCGAGGTAGCGTTTAATGCTGCGAGTGGTGCGGTGGATATCGAGTAGGGCTAACTGCTGCTGCAACTCCCTAACGGTAATCCATCGGTGTTGAGGAATAAGCATCAGCGTGTGAAGCAAAGCGGATAACCCTTCAATGCTGGTTTTATTGCTCATGACTACGCTCTCAATACATCAAAGCTCCACACCGGAGTCGGACATTTAATGTCGGGAGAATAGAGGTGGGTCAGACACATAATGTCCAACGGTGAAAACAGCATTAATCGACATCACCAAAGCGTGAGCCGATTAACATTAACGAGGCTTATGCTTATCACTGAGCTCAGCAATGGCTGCCAATAACCCAATCAACAGCACCACCAGAAACCCTAAAGTGGATAGAGCTCCAATAGCGCCGAAGAATGGAGAAAGGGAAAACAACGTAATGAGGGCAGTGATAAGTTTGATGATTTGTAGAAGAAGGGAAGTCATGAGTTATTGCGCAGTGATGGCTATCTCGTTGTAAGCGTCCATATCAACATAGGCAAGAAAGTTACTCTCCCATAGGCGATACAGCTCTTTGGCATCACGGCTACCTTGCATTGGTAGCCAGCCACGATAGGCCACAAAGAACTGTCCAACCCGAAAATCAAAATCCAAGTTGCGCTCTAGCTCTGGATAGTAATTCCCCATATAAGCAAAGTCGGTGATGTACTCAATACTCCATTCCCCTGTTGAGGTTTGGCAAATCGCCATCTCAACCGGATGGAAGCCGCCTTCATCCGCGCTGTAACTTTTATCGCGAAAGTTAAACACCAGATAACGGCTGGTGGTCAGTGCTTCACTACTCAGCAAATGAGCGGTGAGTTGCTCACTTAACAGCTTATGCAGTTTCTTCGATACAGGTAGTGATGATGCTGTGAAGGTTAATTTGGACATAGTGAGTCCTCCTTGTTTCAGGATTCAAATAAGAAATGAGAGATTAGGGTTTAGTTGAACGTGCCGACCATTGTCAGTTGCACGTCATCAAAGACGTTTCTGGAAAGGTGACGAGCAAAGGCTTTCATCCAGACCGAGAGCAGCTCTTGTACCTCTGGGTGGGATAAATCAGTACTCCCCACATCGGGTTGATAGCACCAGCGATTAGCAAGGTGAAAGTACAACTCAGGTTCAACGGTTGTGCTGTTGTCATCGGGATAAGAGAAGCTGGCAAAGAACACCACCAGCCAAGGGCTTGAGGTTGACTCACGTTTAAGCTGTACCTCAATCGGATGTAAACCTTGTCGATGTCGGTAGTAACTCATTTGGCGGCAGTTCAACACGAGTCGTTCTGCGTTATCCGAGATGTTGTATTTATTCAGAAGTGCTTCCAGTGACGAATGTAAAGCATCATCAATAGAAAGCTCACCATAATGTTGCTCAATCATAACCACCCCCTTTCAGCAAATGAGGTGCAGGTATCGCCTGTCACGATATGGTCGAGAACGCGAACATCCACCAGCGCTAAAGTATCTTTGAGTCTTTCTGTTATTCGTCTATCGGCTTGAGATGGTGTTGAGTCTCCAGATGGATGGTTATGGGCAAATATCACTGCTGCGGCATTCACTTCTAACACCGCTTTCACCACTTCTCGCGGGTAAACGCTGGCCGCATCCACCGTTCCTTGAAACAGCTCTTTAAACTCAATCAGTCGGTTTTGGTTATCCAGTAGCAATAAGGCAAACACTTCACGTTCATAGCTGCCTAGCTTACAGCGTACATACTCTTTGGTGGCATCAGGATTGGTTAGGGCATCGCCACGCACGTAGCGGTTAGCTAGTATCTCAGCGGCATGCTCTAGGATTTCATTTTCCTGATAGCGTTGCTGCTTTTGGTACTCGGAAGTTTTGGGATTCATTTCGGGCTCCTGTCGGAATCAATGGTAGGTATTCACATTGATGACATATGCCTGAAGATTTTTGGATTGAGAAAGAGCGATAAAAGTATATTTAAATATACATGCAAAGGTTTAATTAAGTGTTGATTTGTTCTTTGAACTCTTTAAGCGGCTTGCTGCGTACTTAGCATATCTAGCAGGGATGGAATATAAGTAATGATGGGTTAGCTCTATGATAGATACGTTTTGTAAAGCCTTGGTTGGTATGGGTAAAGGTTTCATGTATTTCTGTTTTATGGTTTTTTTTGAAACTTTCTGGTATGGAAAAAGAGAGTATGAGTCTCTACTATAGTGCGTAATTAGTAAGCTAATGCTAAAAGATTAGTAAGGTGCTATTGCTGTTCATATTCTTCTAGTAGGCGCTGGAATATCTCTGGCCTGAACGTATGCGGTTGAGAGCCAATAAAATCGAATATCAAAAGGACATCAGGTCGTTACAAGGAACAGCCACAAGCGGAGTTCGCGTCCCCAGTGTACACTACGAGAGCGATGCTACTATTGCCGATATCTATCTGCTTTCCGCTAACAGACAAAAGTTTATTGGCTAACCAGCCTTGTACGTGGTTGTCGATGTCTATAGCAGATTGATGAGTGCTTTCTATGTTGAACTCGAAAATTTATCCTATGTGACCGCTATGTTGGCATTGGCGAACGCCATGGTCGATAAATTTCCGCTATGCCAGTCTTTAGGTTATGACATAGAACCAGAAGATTGGCCGTCGATTGGGCTGAACGCGGTGAGTTGCTTGATCATCAAGTTGAATATCTGGATCAAGCCTTGTTATGAAGGAACTTATGCAGCTGTTCCTCTCTTGGTATCAGAATTCAGAGATAGAAAAGCCCGCGTTATCCACACTCAAACCTAAAGTGGTGAAGAACGATAGCTGGCATGCCTAGTATTCAGGAGGCTTGCCCCCTCGTCCACCAATGACGAAACCTTCTTAGAGTCACTTGGCTACAGGGCCTGTTTTGATTTCTAGGACAGGGTGAATTCCTTCGGATGATGGCTGTGTTGAATTTTTTCTATACCTTATACAGGTGAATTGATGTATGCCACCGTGGCCAGAGCGGCTAGCATTTGCATGCAATAAATGACAGGTATTTCGTTCAAAGCTAATACAAAACCTCCCAACAGCTTAATTTGTATTATTATTTTTGCCTGCCTGTATAAAAAGAAAATAGTTGGAGTTAATAGTTAACCAATCTCCACCACCAAATGGGCTTATATAGCCTGCTCCTGATTGGGAGCGAATTATTATACCAATCAAATGTAAATGGAGAGCATAATGCGCAAAAATTTACCGGTAACAGGCCATAATATTGAGTTGTCAAGTAGTACCAATATTTTATCTACGACCACACCAGACAGCCATATTACCTATGTAAATCCAGATTTTCTTAAAATCAGTGGCTTCGCAGAGGAAGAGCTCATAGGGCAGCCCCACAATATGGTGCGTCACCCAGATATGCCCCCAGCGGCTTTTGCGCATATGTGGTCAACTTTAAAATCTGGCCGATCTTGGATGGGGTTGGTAAAGAATCGATGTAAGAACGGTGATCACTATTGGGTAAGTGCCTTTGCTATGCCCATTATCAAAAACGGGAAAGTAGTTGAGTATCAGTCTGTCAGAACCAAACCTGAGCCAAGCCATGTGCAAGCTGCCGAAAAAGCCTATGCTCAACTTAGAAATGGCAAGAACATCCTGCCAAAAATTCGTCTAGGGTTTCACTGGAAACTCATTTTGTTGGTATGGGGTAGCCTCTTCGCCAGCATTGCAATTGTGTCGCTGATATATCCGTCGGCCTTGATGTCCATATTATTTTTAACATTACTAGTGGGTAGTATTACCACTCTAGGTATCACATATTTGCTAGTCCCAATGAAACGCCTAATTCAATCCTATTGCAAGGATTCTGATAATCCGCTAAGTCAAGTACTTTACACGGGACGTAGCGATGAATTCGGGCAACTTGAGTTTGCTTTGCGTATGGCACAAGCAGAAACCAGTGCAGTCATAGGTCGAATTGGTGATGCGTCAAATCAACTGAATAAGTTTGCCAATGATTTGCTTCATAACATCGAAAAGTCCAATATATTGACCAGTGAACAGCAGGCAGAAACAGAGCAGGTTGCCACAGCAATTAATGAAATGGCAGCAAGTATTCAGGAGGTGGCTACAGGAGCTAAGCATGCTGCCAACTCTTCCGAAAGTGCCAACCATGAGACGATCTCAGGGCAACAAATCGTTTCGCAGGCTAGCCAATCTATTACAGAATTGGAACACGAAGTATCACAAGCAAAACAAGTCATTCATGAGCTGGAAGAACATAGTAATGATATATCCAAGGTTCTTGAAGTCATTCGTAGCATTGCCGACCAAACTAATTTGTTGGCATTAAACGCAGCAATAGAAGCGGCTAGAGCTGGAGAGTCAGGTAGAGGGTTCGCGGTGGTTGCGGATGAAGTGCGTGGTTTAGCCGCGCGTACTCAACAATCCACAATGGACATTCAGAGAATGATAGATACCTTACAAGGTAGGGCGAAATTGGCTGTTGCTGTTATGGAACATAGTAGCCAGCAGGCGCTGTTAAGTGTTGAACAAGCACAACAAGCAGCAGACGCTCTCACTGGTATAGGTAAACGTGTTAGTGATATTACAGGTATGAGTGTACAAATGGCCACAGCTGTTGATCAACAAAGTGCAGTGAGTGATGAAATAAATCATTCAATCAGTAATATACGCATGGCAGCAGACACTAACGTTGATAATGGCAAAATTAACGCAAAATGTGCAGAGGGTGTCGCGGGGTTATCTCATAACCTGAGTGAGTTAGCCCAGCAATTTTGGGAAAGAAATAAGTAGTTGTTCGGTGTCATTAAAAACAGATGTAGGTTAACACTCATCACGCGGGTTATTCATTTGGAATAACCCGCGTGAATTTTCCTATCCTTACATAGATTAATTGCTGTATAGCTTAGTGGCAAACGCAGGTGTCCGGCAGTAGCTGACTAGTTCAAAGCAACTGTTGGATGAGGCCTTCGAATCTCGAATAGACTTACCTAACCATCTGAAACGCTTTCTCACTGGTTTCCTGAGGGAGCACTCCTGATAAGTTTATCTATAGTCATACCTTATTTCTACTTTACGCCCCTTTTGTACCAGAGCCTATATGGCTTCAATTAGGGTGCTCAGGGACGGATCATCTGGTATTGGGGGGAGCGTCTCTCGCATTAAATCCCCACGTTTTATCAGGTACTGCCTCGGTTGTATAACTGCTCAACATGAACAATATGGTGAGCATTTTTGGCGACGAGAATGGCAGGTTTCTAGGGGTGAATAGTGCCCCGAACTCGGTGTGCTGATGGATACGCGAGTTGCTTACCCCAGATTGAACGTCATTGTTTTATCGCTGCTGCACCTGAACACTGTCTTATGACTAAATTGCAAAAGGGAATGGGAGTATCTGACTTGATAACCATGTAGGTGGATAGTTGTTAGTTCGGCCTGCGCAAGTGTCACCAGTTTTGAGCAATGGACAAAGTATTATCGAGTCTTGCTTACCGGCTCGGTTTTTATCGTAGAAAAGCCCAAGTTGACCACTCGTGATAAGAAATAAGGTATTAAAGGTGTTACCTACGGCTTGTTAATCCGAAACCGTCAGATACCTAATAGTTCCGATATGGATGCCTCAGACTGAAATGAGCCTGATTTTATGAGAAATCAAGCATCTTCAATGATTACAGATATACCCAATTTATATCGTTAGTAACCTCATATATTTTACTGTTAGCGTGGGTATGCTCCTATGAGTAAAAAGACAATTTAGGATCACTACTTGATAAGGCTGATAAGGCTTTGTATAAGTAAAAATGAAGGAAGGAGCCGAGTAATCATTTATAATGCATGAGATACTTTATGAAAAATACAGAATATAAATACTGAAATAATATCTGAGATTAAAATAAAAAACTTACTCGGTAAGTTTAGGATAAATAAAGTGTATTAAATTAACCCAATTAGCGTGTGCGATAATAATTGAACCTAAAGTACCATGGAATATATTTATTATCCACAAAGATAATAAGTCTTTAAGTGTTATGTTATAACATAACGTTATAATTCCGAGAGTTGTTATTATTCAATGGAATATAGATCTTTTCTAGTAAGTCTGGATGGAGAGTAAACTTGAAAAGATTTTAATCAGATTATGGGTCTAAGTATCAGTTGTTGGGGTTTTGCTTTTCTGTTGATACTTTTGGGTGTGGTTAAGGCGATAAATGGATTGTAATATAATATAAATAAAGTTTTACTTGATGTGGTTCTGAGGTGTTATATGTTTCGTATTATTAAAGTTAATAATAAAAAAAATGACGTCAAGTATATAACATTTAAAAAGCCATTCATAATTTGGATTGAAAAAGGTGAGTGTGAAGTATTATATAGAAATGAGTCTAGAATTCTTACTTCTGGTGTTATATTGGCATTCAATAAAAATAAAAGAATTAGAATAACAAACAAATCTTGCGATAATATAATAAATATTATTTCTTTAATAAAGGTTCCTGATGTAGATGTTCTTAGCTCATCTTACCGGAATAGCAGTGGAGGGAGTGTTCGTTGTTTCAGTGTTAATTCCAATTTTAAAAATATGGTTGTAATGCTAGATTATATAAATGATTTAAAATTTGATGCGTTAGGAAGAGAGTTTATAGTCGATATATTTTATAAGTATTTAAAAGATTTTGGTTTATTACATACAATGTTCGACTATAGAGAAAACAAAGATACATTTCTCGGTACAGATGATAGAGTGTATGATTATCTCTTAAGTTTATTACCAGAAGAACAAGTGATAAAGAATACTTGCTTATACTTTAACATAAGTCGATCCACGCTTATTAGACGACTGAAAAAATGTAATACAACCTTTAAGAATATTGTCAGGGAATGCAGAATGGATGTTGCAAAGGAAATTATTGAAACCAAAAATTTAGATATAGATTATGTATCTATGATCGTAGGTTACCAATCTAAAAGTAAGTTTTCAAATTATTTTTTTGAAAAGTATGGTGTTACACCTATGGAACTGTCAGGAAATTTGAATAAAAAATATGAGGTTATTATATTATGAATGTAGGGTTTGTAAAAAAATTAATATTTATATCTTCTTTTATCTTATTAGTGACTGTAGCATTTGTTGTTTGGGAAGGGTACACAACTGCGAAGAAGGAAGTTTCAGTTGTAATAGAAGATGGTATAAATGAAATAATTAATAAAACAGAAAGATTTGTTTCATTAAAACTAGAAAGCGATATTAGTTTGGCTAGTTCAATTGTGGATAGTATTTCTTTACGCATAAGCGATGAACAGTATATCAATGACATTATTAATGGTAATGCAATAAAAAAAGCGTTCCTTTCTACAGGGTTTGGTTTTGATAGTAATGGTAAAGTTATAGAAAATGATCCTAATTGGGAACCTGAGGATGATTATGATCCAAGGAGTAGGGGATGGTATCAAGAAGCAAAGAAAAATAAACGTATTTTTATAACTGAGCCATATCTGGATACAGAAGGAAAAAACTTTTTAGTATCAATTAGCTCCCCAGTTGCTGATACAATGAATAATTTTATTGGGGCTATGTATTTTGATGTGGATCTGTCTAGGATACAAAAAAACGTAGACGATATAAATCTGTTTGAAGCTGGCTATGTGTTTATTACATCTAATACAGGTAAGGTAATTATACATTCAAATACAGATGAATTAGGTAAAAATGTAAAGGATATATATAATGGGTTCAGACTAGATAAAGGAAAGGTAGTGCTTTCCGTAAATGGGGTTAATAAATGGTTGTATACTAGTCCTATTTGGGGTGGGGACTGGTTTATTATCGCTGTTATAGATGAAAGCATTGCAATGCAAAGTATAAATAAAATGAAGTATGAGCTTATATTTTATTCTGCAATTGGTTTGGTTTTCGGTGGGTTAATTTTAGTTTTCATACTACGAAGACTAATGTCGCCGCTTAAAACTTTAGACTCAGCAATTAAGGATATTGCCTCTGGTGGTGGAGATTTAACTAAAAAACTTGATACAAATCTTGATAAAGAATTCTCTGAGTTAGCATTGGGGTTTAATTCATTTACTGAGATGTTGGGGAGTCAGATTAGACAATTAAAGACTATAGCTAGTGGTGTACTTGATGGAGCGGAGAAAACGGCCAATGAAGCAGAGGTTTCTCGCTTGGTTGTGGAGCAACAGCTTCAGGAGTTAGAACAACTGGCTACTGCGATGAATGAAATGGCAATGACTGCCTCAGAGGTTGCAAATAGTGCTCAAGTTGCAGCGGACGCTGCAAAAGAAGGCGAAAGTGCATCTTTAGAAGGGAGCTCTGTCGTCCATGAAACGACAGATGCAATTCAGCGACTTTCTATTAGGATTGGTAGCTCAGTAGAAGATGTTAAGGAATTAGTGAAAGCTACAGACCGCATAGAAACAGTTCTTGATGTTATAAATGATATTGCCGACCAAACTAATTTGTTGGCATTAAACGCAGCAATAGAAGCGGCTAGAGCTGGAGAGTCAGGTAGAGGTTTCGCGGTGGTAGCTGATGAGGTTCGTACCTTAGCTCAGCGTACTCAGCAGTCCACTATGCAAATTAGTGAGATTATTGAACAACTTCAAGAAGGTGCCAAAAACGTTTCTCGTTCTATGGATGAGAGCAAACTGGAAACAGATATTGTTGTAGAAAAAACAAATCAAGTTAATGAGAAAATATCGCTAGTTCAACAGGCTATTCATCGTATTTCTGATATGAATTTACAAATAGCTTCAGCGGCTGAAGAGCAAAGCTTAGTTGCCGAAGAAATAAATAATAATACAGTTAATATAAAAGATCTTTCAATAAAATTATCTGAAGCAGCATCAAATGCAGGAACTGAAATGAACGCTCAGGTTAGCAAAGTAAAAGAACAAAATGAATTATTAAATGAGTTTAAAATATGAGGCGTTTTGTTGATTCAAGATTAGAGTTTAACTGTGTTGGTTTGATTAGTTAATATTGGTTTGCTAGTTATAGTAATATTATTGTTAATAGCGGTGGTGCTGCATGGATAGTTTCATAGCAAAACAGGCGATTACAGATGAGAACTTAACTATCGTTGGTTATGAGTTGCTGTTTAGGAATAGTGAGAAAAATAGATATCCTGAAGGTGTTTCTGAAAGTTTAGCCACAAAAAAAATCATTTGGCAACAGTTTGTTGATGATACTATAGATAGAGTGGTTGAATCTGATAAGCTATGTTTTATTAACTTTCCTGAAGATTTGCTAATAGATGGCTACGCGGAAATCTTGCCTAAAGATAAGGTGGTTATAGAGGTACTAGAGAATACTATTCCTACTGAAAAGTTGCTTTCCGTTATTCGGGGATTAAGAGAAAAGGGATATTTATTCGCGTTAGATGATGTTACTCGTACTGTTTTTGAAAATTGGCATGATTATCTATCATTATTTGACTTTGTTAAAATCGATACTCGCCGTATAGACGACGATTTTCTCAAGTTGTTTTTCAGCCTTAAACCTATTTGTTGTATTGCATTAGCTGAGAAAGTCGAAACCAATGAACAGCTAGAGAGCCTTAAAAAAAATGGTTTTCTATTGTTTCAAGGTTTCTATCTCGATCGCCCTAAAGTTCTCAGGTGTGCAACAACTGAGTATGCAAATACTGAGTCTTTTGAGCTGCTTATCGAAGTAATTAAAAGAGATTTTAACCCTAGTAGATTGGAATTAATTTTAATCCGAAATCCTAAGCTTACGGTAGGGTTATTGAAGTATGTCAACACAATTGGAAAGCCATTAAAACCTATTTCATCTATTCAGCATGCAATTGTATATCTAGGTCTTGAACAATTAAGAATGTTTGTTTTTCTACTTTGCAGTTCTACGATACATGATAAACTTGACTTGGATAAATATGTTTACGTTTTAACACGAGCAAAATTCTGTGAACTAATGATGGGTGAAATAGATCATAAACTTAGCTCAATGGCATTTATTTCAGGTATGCTATCGCTTAGTCATCTATTCTTGCCAAATGATAATAGTGAGTTATTATCAAGCCTTCCAATATCTAACGATATGCGAGATGCCGTATTATGTCGAGCCGGAATACTAGGTGATGTCATATCAGCTTCTGAAGCATACCAGAATGCTAAATGGTGTGAGGCTTTAGATTTTTTAAATAAATATAAAATTAAAATAGATGGTGGATTAAGTAAGTTGTATATGGATGCCATAGAATGGAGTTCAGAGTGTCGAACTTTAATGAAAGAAGTTAAATAGTATAGTCTTTGGTTAAATTTATCACACTAATAACTATTTTAGTGAAACATAACTATATAAATAAGTGTGTAAATATATCACTTTGATTATTGATTTCATATGAGGGTAATCTATTTGTATTACTTTTACTCTAACATGGATTCGACTTTTGTAGGTTTTTTTATTTTAATCTGAAAAAATTAAGATTGATCTTGTGAATAGGTTTTCTTAATTTTGAAAATTATAGCTTCGAGCATGCGAAGGTTAGATATCCTTGAATATTAATGTTAATCTAGGTTAGTGTTTTATCAAAAAAATAGCTGTTACCTTTATGATACAAGGTAACAGCTATTTTTTACTAAGGTGTCAGGTTCGGTTGGGAATAATGGCCTTAGAATTGTTTATTACTACTAACCAGCTAGCTTAAGCACTTTTCTTTCAGCAAGAGATGTATTGCAATTAGATGCTGAGGTTATATGGCTACTCCACCAACTCATGAGTTTTCTGCGTTGTTCGAGATACTCTGCTCTGTTGTATGCTTTCCTAACCTCATTCTTGTCTACATGAGCTAGTGCTGCTTCAATAATGTCTGGATTGAAACCTTGTTCATTAAGAGTTGTACTCGCTAATGCTCTTAGACCATGAGAGACCAATTGTCCCTTATACCCCATTCTCTTTAGCGCCATATTCGCACTCTGGCTATTAACATGGCTCTTTGGATTTTTATTACTTGGAAAAATGTATTCTCTATGGCTACTTATTGGTTTCATTATTTCCAAAAGTGCCAAAGTTTGCTCAGTAAGCGGAATTGTATGGGGGCGCTTCATCTTCATTCTTTCTGCTGGTATTACCCATACCTTATTTTTAAAGTCGATATCCTGCCAACGTGCTGTAGCACTCTCGATAGGTCTTGTCATTGTATGCAGTTGCCATTCAAGTAAGCATCGTGTAGCGAGTGTAATATTTGCATTTGCTATAGCTTGCATGAGCTCTGGTAGTCTTTCTGGTTCGATAGTTACCATATGCTGGCGTTTAGGGGCCGGAAAGAGCTTGGTGATGTCTGCTAAGTAGTTTACTTCAATGTCACCTGAAGCTACAGCAAGACGCATAACCTCGTTGATTATACGGCATAGTCTTTTAACTGTTTCTAGAGTTCCTTGTGCTTTTACTGGCTCAAGAATACTTAGTACCGTTCTGGGTTTGATGTCTTGAATGGGGACATTCCCAAGTTTAGGTAGGATATGTTTCTCAAGAGCACGATAAGCTTTATCCGCTGTTTCTGGCTTTACGCTCTCTCTCTTGAGTGTCAACCATCTATCAGAATATTTACCAAAGGTATTTTCAAGCTCCGCTCTTTCTTTTAAGAGCTGTTCATCTTTATGCTGTTTTGGGTCGATATTGAGAGCTAAGAGAGTTTTTGCTTCAGAACGTCTTTTCCTTGCCTCGGCAAGAGAGACATCAGGAAAACAACCAAAGCTTATGTTGTTTCTTTTTTTGGTTATTGGATGAGTGTATTTCAGAATCCATAACTTTGTGCCATTCGTTTTAACACGTAATTGAAGGCCATCACCATCAGAGAGAGTGTATTCTTTGTCGGATTCTTTAGCTTGTTTTACTTGGGTGTTAGTTAAAGGGACTACTCTTTTTGCCATGATGTACCACCAAAATAGTCGATATTTAGCTGTTGGTACATTCGATGGTACATTAAAACGTGGATGTTACAAGATGAGCATCGACAGCTATAGACAAAGATTGCTTGCTAAGTATTGATTTTACTGGGGTAGATAGACGTTGGTAGACATATGTAGAAGAGAAAGTGGTGGCCCCTCCCAGGTTCGAACTGGGGACCAAGCGATTATGAGTCGCCTGCTCTAACCACTGAGCTAAGGGGCCAAATTAGGTGTCAGATTATATTGGAAGGGGGTAGATGTGTCTAGCCAAAGCGGGTTCAATAGTGCTTACAATTTATTCACTTAGCTTGTATAAAAAAGAAAAGGTGAGCTCAGCTCACCTTTTTCAGTTCATAACCAACTTGAATTATTCATCCAAGAAGCTGCGCAGAACTTCTGAGCGGCTTGGATGACGCAGTTTACGCAGTGCTTTTGCTTCAATCTGACGAATACGTTCACGAGTTACATCAAACTGCTTGCCCACTTCTTCCAGAGTATGGTCGGTATTCATATCGATACCGAAACGCATACGTAGCACTTTCGCTTCACGAGGTGTTAGGCCTGCTAATACATCGCGAGTGGCAGCTTTAAGGCTGGTTGCGGTCGCAGAATCCAGTGGCAGCTCGAGGGTGGTATCCTCGATAAAATCACCCAGATGCGAATCTTCATCATCACCAATCGGTGTTTCCATGGAGATGGGTTCTTTGGCAATTTTCAGCACTTTGCGGATTTTGTCTTCTGGCATTTGCATGCGTTCTGCCAATTCTTCAGGCAGTGGCTCACGACCCATCTCTTGCAGCATTTGGCGCGAAATTCGATTCAGTTTATTGATCGTCTCGATCATGTGTACTGGAATACGAATCGTACGTGCTTGGTCAGCAATAGAACGAGTGATTGCCTGACGGATCCACCAAGTCGCATAAGTTGAGAATTTATAACCACGACGGTATTCAAACTTATCGACGGCTTTCATCAAACCGATGTTACCTTCTTGGATCAGATCCAAGAATTGCAGACCACGGTTGGTGTATTTCTTAGCAATCGAAATTACCAGACGTAAGTTTGCTTCAACCATCTCTTTCTTCGCACGGCGAGCTTTCGCCTCACCGATTGACATACGACGGCTGATGTCTTTGATGCGTTCAACAGACAGTGATGTCTCTTGCTCGATCATTTGTAGTTTCTGAATTGAACGGCGGATCTCTTCTTCTTGCTCACGGACTTTCGCTACGTAAGGCTTGTCAGAAGCAAGGACTTTATCCAGCCACTCTTCATTCGATTCATTGCCTGTAAATAGGGCGATGAACGATTTCTTCGGCATCTTCGCGACTTCAACTACCGCTTTCATTACCAAACGTTCTTGGGTGCGAACACGATCCATTGAAGTGCGCAGAGTTTCAACCAAGTGGTCGAATTGCTTTGGTGTTAGGCGGAATTCACGGAAGATATCCAGCACTAAGTCTGACGCTTCAGAAGCTTGATGACTGTCACGACCAAATTCATTAACCGCTAATTGCAGGTTTTGGAACTTACCGCGCAGTTCATTGAATTTCTCACGAGCCAGTTCAGGGTCGATACCGACTTCTTCTTCGCTGTCGCTGCTTTCACCGTCGCCATCTTCGTCTTCATCTTCGTCTTCATCTTCGACGACAGCATCATCTTCATCCGCGAGATCCGCTTCAGAAAGCTCAGAACCGATGTGAGTCGCGGTTGGCGCTTCGGTTTCCATGTCGTTAGGGTCAACGAAACCTGAAATCAGGTCAGTGAGACGTAGCTCTTCGGCCTGAACACGATCAAACTGCTCAAGAATATAAGGGATGGTTCCAGGATACTCAGCAATCGCACTTTGAACTTGGTTAATACCATCTTCAATGCGCTTGGCAATATCGATTTCACCTTCACGTGTCAAAAGCTCAACCGTACCCATTTCACGCATATACATACGTACTGGATCGGTGGTGCGGCCAATCTCACTCTCTACGCTAGAAAGTGCCGCGGCGGCTGCTTCAGCAGCATCTTCGTCAGTGATGGTAGTATCATCGCTGAGGGCAAGATCATCGGCATCAGGTGCGGTTTCCACCACCTTAATGCCCATGTCATTAATCATCTGAATAATATCTTCCACCTGCTCTGAATCAACGATTTCAGCAGGCAAGTGGTCATTTACTTCGGCGTAGGTCAGATAGCCCTGTTCCTTGCCGCGAAGGACAAGTTGTTTAAGCTGTGACTGCGGATTTTGATCCATAGACGGTATCCAACTTCGTATCTGGTGAAGGAATAAGTATGCGCAATGCAAACCACGTATACTAACAAATTTATTCTTTGCTGACTATCTCAACAGAGTTACGCTTTCAAGCCTTTTAAGATCAAGTCTTGTAGCTCTCTTTTCTCTTCGGTTGATAAACCGACACTTCGCTCTTTGGCCTGCAAATTTTCAATTTGTTTTTCTACGCACTGGGCAAGAATTTTGTCCAATGAGTCTAAAAATAGTTCTTCTTGATTGTCTTCGACAAGGGGAATTTCCCAACTTGCCAGACGAGACAGAAGTGTCTCATTTTTTGAGTCTCGCCAATGTTCGAGTAATTGACCCGTAGTGATATGGGGATATTGACGACATTTCTCAAGTACTTCACTGAAGGTATCGAGACCAGGGATCATCAAATGACGCACGCTCGCTAGGTCTGGTACCAATTCAGCATAGCTCGGATTTTGTATCAAGAGCGCGATAACATCACGCATTGGGGTCCGTTTTATTGCTTTATGTGGTGCGGGTCGATTTTCTGTCTTACGTGCTTTTTTACGGCGCAGTTGGTGATCAAAGCCTGTCCGTTCATCGAGTAATTTCTCTAGGATCTCTTGTAAAAAAGGATCCGGAATTTTGTCGATAAGTGGTGTTGCAACGGCGCGCAGTGCCGATTTACCTTCATGGCTACCCAAGTTAATTTGGTGCAGTTCAATCAAGTTCTCAAATAAGTACTGCGACAGTGGTGTAGCATTGGCAACCTGTTGTTCAAAATCGGCTTTGCCGTATTTACGCACGTAGCTATCGGGATCTTCACCGTCCGGCAGAAACAGAAACTTTAAGATATTGCCGCTTTTGAGGTAGCTGAGTGCATTTTCTAATGCGCGCCATGCGGCATCACGTCCAGCTCGGTCACCATCATAACAACAGATGACATGGTTAGTTTGGCGAAACAACAGTTGTAAGTGATCGCCTGTGGTTGAGGTGCCCAGAGAGGCTACAGAGTAATCGACACCATATTGAGCGAGTGCCACGACATCCATATAGCCTTCCACCACTAGGATTTGTGGTGGTTCACGGTATGCCTGCAGGACTTCATAAAGGCCATACAGCTCTTTGCCTTTATGGAAAATCGGGGTTTCAGGCGAGTTCAGGTATTTCGGTGTACCTTGCTCTGTAATACGGCCACCAAAACCAATGACTCGACCTCGACGATCGCGAATTGGGAACATGACTCGTCCGCGAAAGCGGTCATAACGGCGGCCGTTATCGTTTTCAATCAGCATACCTGCGGTGACAAGCATATCTTCACTGCTGCGCTGCTGACCAAAATTGCGCCGTACAAGATCCCATTCATCCGCTATGTATCCAATGCCAAATTTCTGGACGATTTCTCCAGATAAACCACGATTTTTTAAGTATTCAATCGCATGCTTGTTGGCAGGAACTTTAAGCTGCTGACGATAAAACTGGGCGATGCTGCCCATCAAGTCATACAGGCTGCGCTTATCTTCACTTTTGACGGCTGGCGTATTTTTCGCAAAGGGGCTGGAAGGCGTTCTTTCTTCACGCTGAACTTCAAGACCTATGGTCGACGCCAGCTCTTCAATGGCCTCAGGAAACTCCATGCGTTCATATTCCATGACAAAATCGATGGCATTGCCATGAGCACCACAGCCGAAGCAGTGATAGAACTGTTTTTCCTGACTGACACTGAATGAAGGGGTTTTTTCGTTATGGAAAGGGCAGCAGGCGCTGTAGTTTTTGCCTTTCTTCTTCAGTTTTACGCGTGCGTCAATAACGTCGACAATATCGAGTCGAGCAAGGAGGTCATCAATAAAACTGCGGGGGATGTGTCCTGCCATAAATCTTTGCATGCACCGAAAGATAGGGTCAAATACAAACAAGCCGTGCTTTCCAAAGGATTGCACGGCTTGCTGTAATTGGGTTGGGATTAAGCCAGTTTAGCGCGGACCAAACCGCTCACTTTACCCATGTCTGCACGCCCTTGAATATGCGGTTTAAGTACAGCCATCACCTTACCCATGTCTTGCATGCCTGCGGCGGCTGATTCAGTGATTGCGCTGTCAATCAGGGCTTTCACTTCATCATCGCTCAGAGGTTGAGGCATAAACTCCTCAAGTACGGTGATCTCTGCTTTTTCCGCATCAGCCAAGTCTTGACGACCTGCTGCTTCGTATTGGCTTACAGAGTCGCGACGCTGTTTCACCATCTTGGTCAGCACTGCAACAATGTCGTCATCGCTCAGAGTGATCTGCTCATCGACTTCACGTTGTTTAATAGCGGCCAACACTAAACGGATAGCGCCAAGGCGTGGTTTATCCTTGGCTTTCATCGCTAGTTTTTGCTCTTCTTTGAGATTCTCAATCAGAGCCATAACAAATTCCTTAGTTTAGGAAGCTGTTATTAGTACAGACGAACGCGACGTGCGTTTTCGCGAGCTAGCTTCTTAGCGTGACGCTTTTGAGCAGCTGCTTTAGCGCGTTTGCGAACGGTAGTTGGCTTTTCGTAGTGCTCACGACGGCGCACTTCAGAAAGGATACCTGCTTTTTCGCAAGAGCGTTTGAAACGACGCAGAGCTACGTCGAACGGTTCGTTTTCACGTACTTTAACTACTGGCATATGCCTTTCACCTCGGGGGTTAATTCGTTAATGCTGATATTTTGATGACCAGAGCAGCAAGAACCCTTGTGCGCCAAGTCGATAACCAGCCAGATCAAAATGGTGCGGAATTTTAATCCGATCGTCCTTCCTTTGTAAAGCACTTTGTCGCTTACATTCTGGACAAGGTTTGTTTGTCGCGCCAAGGCGAGGTAACATGACGTCATATTTGATTTTAGATGGCAGCGTGCTGAGAAAACTATGCGCATTATTGGTATTGAAACCTCTTGTGACGAAACGGGTATCGCGATTTACGATGACGAAAAAGGACTGCTGTCTCATAAGCTTTACAGTCAGGTAAAACTGCATGCCGATTATGGTGGTGTGGTGCCTGAGCTGGCTTCGCGTGATCATGTAAAAAAAACCATCCCACTCATCAAAGCGGCGATGGCAGAGGCAAACGTGACGCCGCAAGATTTAGACGGTGTGGCTTTTACCGCAGGCCCCGGTTTGGTTGGGGCGCTCTTGGTTGGCGCTACGATTGGGCGCAGTTTAGCGTACGCTTGGGATGTGCCAGCGGTGCCGGTTCATCACATGGAAGGGCATCTTCTTGCTCCGATGCTGGAAGAGAATCCGCCGCCGTTTCCGTTTGTCGCTTTGCTGGTATCGGGTGGTCACACCATGCTGGTGGAAGTGAAAAACATTGGTGAATACCGCATTTTAGGTGAGTCTATCGATGATGCGGCTGGCGAAGCCTTTGATAAAACGGCCAAATTGATGGGATTGGATTATCCAGGTGGCCCGTTATTGGCCAAGCTGGCGGAAAAAGGGACTCCGGGACGCTTTAAATTTCCCCGTCCTATGACGGACAGACCGGGGCTCGATATGAGCTTTTCCGGTTTAAAAACTTTTACTGCCAATACCATTGCTGCAAATGGCGACGATGAACAGACCCGTGCGGATATTGCTTACGCCTTCCAAGAGGCCGTGTGTGACACTTTAGTCATTAAATGTAAACGCGCATTGGAGGAGACAGGACTTAAGCGTGTGGTGATTGCGGGTGGTGTGAGTGCCAACAAGCAGTTGCGTGCTGATTTGGAAAAACTCGCGAAAAAAATCGGTGGCGAAGTGTATTACCCACGTACTGAATTTTGTACCGATAACGGAGCGATGATCGCTTATGCGGGCATGCAACGTTTGAAAAATGGTGATGTGTGTGAACTTGGCTTGCAAGCTCGCCCGCGTTGGCCGATTGATCAGTTAACGTCAATTCAGAAATAAGTACGACGAAATGGTATTGAAACGGTCGCGCTAGTGGCCGTTTTTTCTAAACAAAAGAATGAATTAGATAATGCTGAATTTCTGCTCAGAGTTGTCTGCTTGGCATCTCATGTTACAGTCAGCGTCTACTTTATTGATGGATAAATAACTAAAATGAATTCGATGCTGATTGATGGCCAAAAAATGGCTTACCTTGATGTCGGGGAAGGCGAAGTGTTGCTCTTTGGGCACAGCTATTTGTGGGATCACCAAATGTGGGCTCCACAAGTGGCTGCGTTAAGTCAACGCTATCGTTGTATTGTGCCGGATTTTTGGGCGCATGGCGCTTCAGAGGCCGCCCCTACTGCGATGAGCAATCTCAAAGATTACGCTCAGCATATGTTGGCGCTGATGGATCATCTGCAGATTGAGTATTTCTCTGTGATTGGCTTGTCGGTGGGAGGAATGTGGGGCGCAGAGCTGGCCTTACTTGCGCCAAAGCGAGTTCAATCTCTGGTTATGATGGATACTTTCGTGGGTCTTGAACCGGAAGTGACCCACAAAAAATACTTTACCATGTTAGATACCATTGCTCAGCTGCAAGCGGTGCCCGCTCCGATTGTGGAGGCGGTTGTTCCTATGTTTTTTGCATCTAACACGTTGAAAAACGAGTTGCCTGTTGTGGCGCAATTTCGCTCGGCTCTGCAAGGTTTGAGCGGCGAGCGTGCTGTTGAAGTGGCGCGTTTAGGGCGCATGATTTTCGGGCGTCGTGATTTGATGGATGAGATCGAACACTTAACTCTGCCTGTACTCATCATGGTCGGCAGTGAAGATACTCCTCGCCCAGCGTTAGAGTCTTACCTGATGCAAGATACGATTCGAGGCAGTCAACTTGAAGTGATTGAAGGGGCGGGACATATCAGTAGTTTGGAGCAGGCAGAATCGGTGACACACCACCTGCAAACGTTCTTAGCAACCGTATATTGATTTTTCTGCCATTGATGAAATGGCGATCACCTATTGAGCCGCGCACGGTTACACGACGCGGCTCTCTTCATCATCGCTCGGCTTCTTATTCTTTTCACCGACCTTGGGCTCGGTACCCGCAAACAGGCGCTTCACGTTTTGATGATGGCGCAGCACAATCAAACAGCACAACATGGCAACTGGAAGCGTGTACTGTGGCTTAATCAGCCAAGTGTAGAGGGGCGCGAGCAACACAGTGACTAAGGCTGCAAGCGACGAGTAGCGAAACAGTACGACAACGACAAGCCATGTGGCCATCACCATAGCGGTTAAATCGAGCCCAATCGGTGCGATTGCACCTAACGCGGTTGCCACGCCTTTTCCACCTTTGAAATGGAAAAAAATCGGGTACATGTGACCAAGGCAGGCGGCGATTGCCACCAATCCCAACATAAAAGGTTCAATATTGAGGAAGTAGCCGCCCCAAACTGGGATGGTGCCTTTGAGCATGTCACACAATAAAACGGCCACTGCGGCTTTTTTGCCGCCGATGCGCAGTACATTGGTGGCTCCGGGGTTTTGTGAGCCCACGTTACGCGGATCGGGGAGACGCAGAACACGACAAATCAACACCGCACTGGAAATTGACCCCAGTAGATAGGCAAAAATGATCATGCTGAGCGCCAATGGAGTCATAACAGCCTCAAACTGCGTGTTTCGAAAAGTTATCTCGAATAAGTATTTGTATTCCCTGTTGAATAAGAAAAAATCTTTTAGGATTTAGCATCTTGAACAGGTTTGGGTATATCATATCGCGATTGAGCGGATAGTACGATTTTTTCATCGGTTTGGGTATCCGACCTGTGAACAGGAAGCGATTGAGCATGGATAAAGTGTTTATTGAACAGTTGGAAGTGATCACGACGATTGGGGTCTACGACTGGGAACAGCAGATCAAGCAGAAATTGGTGCTCGATCTGGAAATGGCGCACGACAACCGTGCAGCGGGAAAAAGTGATGATGTAGCGGATGCTCTGGACTATGCCCAAGTCAGCCAAGCTGTGCTGGAGCATATCGAACAAGGGCGTTTTTTACTGGTAGAGCGTGTGGCTGAAGAAGTGGCTGAACTGATCATGACTCGCTTTGCTGTGCCTTGGCTCCGCATCCGCTTGACCAAGCCGGGCGCAGTGCCGCAAGCCAAAGGAGTCGGCGTGATCATCGAGCGAGCGCGTGGATGATCACCGCTTATATTGGTGTGGGCTCAAATCAGGATCGCCATCAGTCGATTGAAGCTGGCCTTCGTGCATTAGCCGAGCTGGCGAGCCAGTGGCGTCTGTCCACGATTTATGAGTGTCCATCCGTTGGGTTTGCCAGCCATCCTTTCTTCAATCTGATGGTTGAGATGGAGACAGAGCTCGCGCTGCCTGAATTGATGAAGCAGTTAAAAGCGATCGAGCTGCGTTGTGGCCGTTTGCCGAATGCACAAAAGTATCAGGATCGAACACTGGATCTTGATATTGTGCTGTATGGCGATTGTGTATCGGAGAATGATCCAGTGCTGCCTCGACCGGATATCTATCGCTATCCGTTTGTGATTCAACCTTTATATGAGCTCTGTCCGCAGCGAGTGATTGCTGGTGATGGTCGAACTGTTGAGCAGATTTGGCAACAAGCGCAGGATTTAGCATCACTCACCCCAGTACCGATCTGGTTTTCTATTAACGAGAAGAAACAATCATGAGTTATTTTGAGTCGTTCATTCTGGCTTTAATTCAAGGCTTTACCGAGTTTTTACCGATTTCTAGCTCCGCACACCTGATCTTGCCTTCGGCTATTTTAGGTTGGGAAGATCAAGGCTTGGCCTTTGATGTGGCGGTACACGTGGGAACGCTCGCCGCGGTCGTGCTCTATTTTCGAAAAGAAGTGGTTTCGTTATTAAGTGCTTTTTTTGCTTCGATTTTTAAAGGTGATCGCAGCAAAGAAGCCAAATTGGCGTGGTTGATCGTGCTGGCTACGATTCCGGCTTGTCTGTTCGGTTTTGTGATGAAAGATATTGTTGAGCTCTATTTGCGCAGCGCTTGGGTTATCGCGACAACGACTATCGTGTTTGGCCTTTTACTCTGGTATGTCGATAAACATGCAGAGCTCAAAGCCGACGAATATCAAGCGGATTGGAAAAAAGCGCTGTTTATTGGTTTGGCGCAGGCCGTGGCTATTATTCCTGGCACTTCACGCTCTGGTGCAACCATCACTGCTGCGCTCTATCTTGGCTTTACCCGTGAAGCGGCGGCGCGTTTTTCATTCTTAATGTCGATTCCAATTATCGTATTGGCGGGCAGTTATCTCGGATTGAAACTGGTGACCAGTGGTGAACCCGTACACAGCGGTTTCTTACTGACAGGCATCATCACTTCATTTATCAGTGCTTACATCTGTATTCACTTCTTCCTGAAGCTCATCTCTCGTATGGGCATGACCCCGTTTGTGATTTATCGCTTAGTGCTTGGTGTAGGCTTATTTGCGTTTTTATTAACTCAATAATCACCTGCCAGCAAGCGCCTTTTCTAGGCTTTATGGTATAAATAGGCAGCATTCGAGCAAGTGACCAACGCCACGATTTTGTGGCGTTGGTTTTGAAAGAAAGATGGATTGGTTATGCGAGTATTTGCTTTGACCCTAAGCCTGCTATTGGTCTGGCTGCTTTATACCCTGATGTGGGGCAAAAACGGTGTGATGGATTTTCGCGCTGTACAAGCGGAAATTGAAGTGCAGCAGCAGGTGAATGCCAACCTTCACCTACGCAACCAAGAGATGTTTGCTGAAATTGATGACCTGCGCCAAGGGCTAGATGCGATTGAAGAGCGTGCCCGTAACGAATTGGGTATGGTCAAAGATGGAGAAACCTTCTATCGCATCATCGGTGAGGAGTCGCGCCAATGAACAACATGACAGCGATTGTCCCCGCCGCGGGTGTGGGTAGCCGCATGCAAGCGGATCGCCCTAAGCAGTATTTAACCTTGCTCGATAAAACGGTGCTCGAACACACCGTTGAACATCTTTTAGAACATCCTCTCATCGAACACGTGGTAGTGGCGGTGAGTGCTGATGACCCCTATTTTGCGAATTTGCCTCTGGCGCATCATCCGCGTGTGATTCGTGTCGATGGCGGCAAAGAGCGGGCGGATTCGGTATTGTCGGCACTGGAGTATGTCTGCCAGCATCGCCTCAGTGAATGGGTATTGGTGCATGATGCGGCGCGTCCGTGTGTGACTCACGCCGATATCACTCAGCTCATCACCACGGCTTTAGCTCATCCGATTGGTGCGATTTTGGCCTCGCCCGTGCGGGATACCATGAAACGTGGCGATCACTTACAGCAGATTGTGCATACGGTCGATCGCACTGCGCTCTGGCATGCGCTGACACCGCAAATGTTTCGTGCCCAATCACTGCGTGAGAGGTTATTCGCCGCTTTACAGCAGCAAGTCACGATTACCGATGAAGCCTCAGCCTTTGAATGGCGTGGTGAAAAGCCTGCTTTAGTGGCAGGACGTGCCGATAATCTCAAAATTACTCAACCTGAAGATCTCGCGTTGGCCGAGTTCTATTTAAGTCGTAATAAGGAAAAATCATGATCAGAATTGGCCACGGCTTTGATGTACACCGTTTTGGCGGCGAAGGTCCCATCATTATTGGTGGAGTGAAGATCCCTTATGAACAAGGATTGATCGCCCATTCTGACGGTGATGTGGCACTGCACGCATTAAGTGATGCCTTGCTCGGCGCGATTGCTGCCGGAGACATTGGCCGCCACTTCCCGGATACCGATGATAAATGGAAAGGGGCAGACAGCCGCGAGCTCCTCAAAGATGTGTATCGCCGTGTCAAGGCGCAAGGTTATGTGCTTGGTAATGCGGACGTCACTATCATTGCCCAAGCGCCGAAAATGGCCCCTTATATTCAGGCGATGTGCGCGGCGATTGCCGAAGATCTGGAAACCGATCTGGGCAACATCAATGTCAAAGCGACCACGACAGAAAAACTCGGCTTTACCGGACGTAAAGAAGGTATTGCCTGTGAAGCGGTTGTACTTTTGCGCAAAGCTTAACTCAGCCTATAAAAAATTTTGGAATTAAGATGACTGATATTCTCTCTCCTCTGGCTTATTTGTGCGGTAAACCGACTGCGAAGGCCAAACTCAAAGCGCTGCCAGAACACTTCCAAGTCAATGAAGTGTTGGGCTACTCCTTAACGGGACACGGCGAGCACTTGATGGTGCGTATTCGTAAGACAGGGGAGAACACCAGCTTTGTGGCCAATGAATTAGCCAAAGCCTGTGGCGTACCTTCACGCGCGGTGAGCTGGGCGGGTTTAAAAGACAGGCATGCCGTTACCGAGCAGTGGTTGAGTGTGCATCTGCCGAATGGCGAAACGCCGGATTTCTCTGCGTTTCTAGCACAATACCCTAGCATTGAAATTCTTGAGGTGACTCGCCACGACAAAAAGCTTCGTCCGGGTGATTTGCAAGGCAATGAATTTGTCGTCACCCTATCGGAAGTAAGCGATGTTGCAGCGGTATTAAGCCGTTTAGAAACGGTTGCTGAATTGGGCGTTCCCAATTACTTCGGTAGCCAGCGTTTTGGACGTCATGGCAATAACCTCAGTGAGGCGCGCCGTTGGGGGCGTGACAATGTCCGTTCGCGCAATCAGAATCAGCGCAGCTTATATCTGTCTGCGGCTCGTTCGTGGATTTTCAACCAGATTGTCTCAAAGCGAATTGAGCAGGGCTGTTTTGCCCGCTTTATTGAAGGTGATATCGCTTTAGCTGAGCAGCAAATGTTTAATGTTGATGGTGATTTAGCCCTTTGGGATCAGCGTTTGCAAGCTGGAGAAGTAGCGATTTCAGCGGCTTTGGCGGGCGATAATGCCTTGCCGACTTCTGGTCAAGCCTTGCCACTGGAACAAGCTGAATTGGATGCAGAGCCCGATTTAATGGCGCTGATCCGGGGGAATCGTATGCGCCATGATCGCCGTGCGATCGCCTTAAAAGCGCAAAACTTAAGCTGGCAAGTGCAAGAAGATCAAATCACTCTGCGTTTCTCATTGGATGCGGGTAGCTTTGCCACTTCCTTAGTGCGTGAATTGATCGAAGAGATCCCAGTGGTGCGTCATTACGATCAAGGCCATGAACAAGAGAGCCGCGATTCAGAGAGCGAAGATTAAGATGAAGATTCTACTCAGTAACGATGATGGCGTTTACGCACAAGGCATTCATGCTTTGGCGGATGCATTGCGTGATTTAGCGGAGATTGTGATTGTCGCGCCGGATCGTAACCGCAGTGGTGCCTCGAATTCACTGACCTTAGAGCATCCATTACGAGTGTCGCAAATTGCCGAGAATACCTATTCCGTGCAAGGTACCCCGACTGATTGCGTGCACTTTGCGCTTAATGAACTGATGAAAGACGCGCTACCGGATCTGGTACTGAGCGGAATCAATCACGGAGCTAACTTGGGTGATGATGTGCTCTATTCCGGTACGGTGGCGGCGGCAATGGAAGGGCATTTTCTTGGCGTGCAGTCGATCGCCTTTTCTCTGGCGGGAACTACTCATTTTGCTAGTGCTGCTCACTTTGTGCGTCAATTGGTCGAGCAACATCTGGCTAACCCGATTCCGACCAATCGCTTACTTAACGTGAATATTCCGGATCGACCTTTAGAACTCATTCAAGGTATTGAAGTCACACGCTTAGGTGCGCGGCATCACGCCGAAAGCATGATAAAGCAGAAAGATCCGCGTGGGCATGATATTTATTGGCTTGGTCCTCCGGGTAAAGAGCAAGATGCCGGTCCGGGAACGGATTTTCATGCGATTGAACGTGGCTGGGTGTCACTCACGCCGCTACAAGTTGACCTAACGGCACATGAGTCACTGCGTAGCATGGATCATTGGTTAAAGGAAAAGGTGAATGGCTAACCCAAAAGCCGACAGACTGATTCAATTTTTAACTGAGCAGGGGATTACCTCACCACAAGTGTTGGCGGCAATCCATGCACTGCCACGCGAGTTTTTCGTCGCACCGGCCATGATGCATCAAGCTTATGACAATAATGCCCTGCCCATAGGTCAAGGCCAGACCATCTCGCAACCCTATATCGTGGCGAAGATGACAGAGCTACTGGCGTTAACCCCAGAAACCAAAGTGCTAGAAATTGGTACGGGCTCTGGTTATCAAACCGCAGTGCTCGCCAAACTGGTTAATCATGTGTTTACTGTTGAGCGGATCAAAACCCTGCAATGGGATGCGAAAAGACGCTTGAAACAGTTGGATATCTATAACGTGTCGACGAAACATGGCGATGGCTGGCAAGGTTGGCCCGCTCGTGGACCTTTTGATGCGATCCTTGTGACGGCTGCTGCGGCAAAAGTGCCGCAAAGTCTATTGGATCAGCTTGCTGAGGGTGGTCGTATGGTGATCCCTGTGGGCGAAGACGAGCAATATCTGTACAAAATTGTGCGTCAAGGTGGGCAGTTTATCTCTGAGCGGGTTGAAGCTGTGCGTTTTGTGCCACTGGTCGCGGGAGATCTTGCCTGATGACGCTTTACTCTTTCCGACTGGGCTTATTATTGTTTTGCAGCTTATTATTCGGCTGTACTGCACCTACGCCAGCACCAGTCTCTGGATTGGGTAAAGATTACAACAAAGTTGAGCGTGGTAGTTACCGCGGAAGTTACTATGAAGTTAAAAAAGGCGACACGCTCTATTTTATTGCCTACCTCACAGATAAAGATGTAAATGATCTGATCAGTTACAACGATCTCGCTCCACCTTACACCATTCATCCTGGGCAAAAAATTAAGCTCTGGTTACCTAATTATACTCCTCCTGCTTATGGTGGAACGGGCGGTGCAGCTACCGTGGCTGTGGCTTCAAGCACAAGTGCAAGTGTTGCCAAAGCGGCGACGACGGCAACAGTTGCTCAAACCGTGAGCAAAAGCTCTAATACCAAAAATGTACAAAATGGGTCAACGAATAGTCAAAATTTGACTAAAAAAGATCCAGTTAAGACGGTTGATCAAACAAAAACAAAGGAGTATGTTGAACCTGTCGGTAAACAAAATGTTAATGTTAATGTAGCAAAAGCTAAACCTTCGGATGAGAAGATAGCGAAGTGGCTATGGCCGACAAAAGGTAGAGTCATAAAGAACTTTTCTGCGGGCGATCAAGGCAACAAAGGGATAGACATTGCTGGCCAACGTGGTCAGGCTGTCGTTGCTACTGCAGATGGAACCGTAGTGTATTCGGGCAACGCATTACGTGGTTATGGCAACCTAATCATCATAAAACATAATGAGCACTATTTAAGTGCCTATGCCCACAATGATCAGCTGCTAGCAAAGGAAGGACAAACTGTGCAAGCAGGCCAGAAGATCGCCACCATGGGAAGTTCTGGTACCAACAGCGTACGCTTGCACTTTGAGATCCGTTATCAAGGGAAGTCAGTGAATCCTAAACGCTACTTACCTTAACTCATATTGCTAAGGTCATACTGCAAAGGTTGTAAATCGCAATGACTCGCAAAGTTGCCAGGGGGAGGCCGCTATGAGTGTCAGCAATACCGTAACCAAAGTAGAAGAGTTCGATTTTGAAGATGAAGCACTGGAAGTGCTAGAAACTGATGCCGAGCTCACCAGTGATGAAGAATTAGTTGCTGTTGAAGGGGCAAGTGAAGACGTTCGTGAAGAGTTTGATGCTTCTGCGAAAAGTCTTGATGCGACCCAGATGTATCTCAGCGAAATTGGTTTTTCACCGCTCCTTACTGCCGAAGAAGAAGTGCTTTATGCTCGTCGTGCCTTACGTGGTGATGAAGCCGCACGTAAACGCATGATTGAAAGTAACTTGCGTCTGGTGGTAAAAATTTCACGCCGTTACAGCAACCGAGGATTAGCACTGCTCGATCTGATTGAAGAAGGTAATCTTGGTCTGATCCGTGCGGTTGAGAAATTCGATCCAGAACGCGGTTTCCGCTTCTCTACCTACGCAACATGGTGGATCCGTCAAACCATTGAACGTGCGCTGATGAACCAAACACGCACCATTCGTCTACCGATTCATGTCGTCAAAGAGCTGAACATTTATTTGCGTACTGCTCGCGAATTATCACAGCGCCTTGACCACGAACCTACACCAGAAGAAATTGCTCTTGAGTTAGACCGACCTGTCGATGATGTCACTAAGATGCTGCGTCTTAACGAACGGATCAGCTCAGTGGATACGCCAATTGGTGGGGATGGAGATAAGGCACTGCTGGATATTTTGCCAGACTCTCACAATGCCGATCCTGAGTTTTCAACTCAAGATGATGACATTCGTGAATCGCTGCTCAACTGGTTGGATGAACTTAATCCAAAGCAAAAAGAAGTGCTTGCGCGTCGCTTTGGGCTTCTTGGCTATGAACCATCGACCTTGGAAGAAGTGGGTCGTGAGATCAATCTCACTCGTGAGCGTGTTCGCCAAATCCAAGTGGAAGGTCTACGTCGTCTGCGTGAGATTTTGGTGAAACAAGGTTTGAATATGGAAGCGCTGTTTAACGTCGAATACGACAACTAATTTTTCCAGACTCATCCAAAACTAAGGCACCCGGTGGGGTGCCTTGTTGTTTCTGGAATCTGTAGATTCCATGCTTGAGATATGGGCAATAACTAGAGCAGCTTTTTCAATTGATAGAGCATATCTAGAGCTTGGCGAGGAGTGAGCTGGTCAGGATCTACGCCTGCCAAGGCTTGCTCAACAGCACTCGGCTCAGGAATTAAGCTCAGCTGGTTGGCAATATCGACGCGGCTTGGCTTACGAGTCTCGGCAGGTTGTGAGCTTAATAGCTCAAGTTGTTGTAATTTGGCGCGCGCATTTTTAATCACGGGCTTGGGTACGCCAGCCAGTCCTGCTACGGCTAAACCATACGATTTACTCGCGGCACCCTCTTGCACTGCGTGCATAAAGGCGATGCCATCACCATGTTCAACCGCATCTAAATGAACATTCGCTAGATGAGGTAACACATTCGGCAGTTCGGTTAACTCAAAATAGTGAGTAGCAAACAGCGTCATGGCACCAATCTCTTTGGCAAGCCACTCGGCACTCGCCCAAGCGAGCGAGAGTCCGTCATAAGTACTGGTACCGCGGCCAATCTCATCCATCAACACCAAACTGTTACGGGTCGCATTGTGCAAAATATTGGCGGTTTCCGTCATCTCCACCATAAAGGTTGAGCGGCCGGACGCAAGATCATCGGACGCGCCGATACGGGTAAAAATACGATCTAGTGGGCCGATTGACGCACTTTCAGCCGGCACATAACTACCGATATGCGCCATCAGTGCAATCAAGGCGGTTTGACGCATGTAAGTCGATTTACCGCCCATATTCGGACCAGTAATGATCAGCATGCGTCGCTGTGGATTAAGTTCGATCGGGTTGGCGATAAACGGCTCATTCATTACTCGCTCTACCACAGGGTGGCGACCACCTTGGATGTGAATGCCCGCTTCTTGAACCAGCGTTGGGCGACAATATTCCAAGTTTTCTGCGCGCTCTGCGAGGTTTTGCAGCACATCCAATTGAGCAACGGAAGCCGCCAGTTGTTGCAGCTGCTCAAGATGCGGCATCAGCAAATCGAACAACTCTTCCCACAGCTGTTTTTCTAACGCTAAAGCACGAGACTTAGAATTGAGCACTTTATCTTCATGCTGTTTAAGTTCTTCGATGATGTAACGCTCAGCATTTTTTAAGGTTTGACGGCGTACATAGTGGGGAGGCACTAAATGGCTCTGACCCCGGCTCACTTGAATGTAGAAACCGTGCACATTGTTATAACCCACTTTCAGGGTATCAATGCCGTGACGATCGCGCTCTTCGGCTTCCAAGCGTTCCAGAAATTCGGTTGCGCCATTGGCTAAATCGCGCCATTCATCGAGTTCGGCACTGTAACCATCGGCGATCACGCCACCATCGCGGATCACCACGGGTGGGTTTTCTTTGATCGCACGTTCGAGTAAATCGCACAATTCATCCATTGGCTCGGCATGGGTGCGTAGCTCGGTAAGGTGAGGCTGCTTAAGCTCGCTCATGACCGAGTGCAATTCAGGTAACTGCTGCATGGCATGGCGTAGGCGAGCTAAATCGCGCGGCCGCGCTGAACGCAGCGCTAGACGGGCGAGGATCCGTTCAATATCGCCAATCTGTTTGAGCACGGGATGCAGTTCCCCATACAAAGCGGTTTCTTTGAGCTCAGTGATCGCATCTAAACGCTGATTGAGAGTGGCGTTATCGCGCATCGGTTGGTGGATCCAACGTTTGAGCATGCGGCTGCCCATGGGGGTAGCACAATGGTCGAGTACTTCTGCAAGCGTGTTATCTGTTCCACCCGCCAAGTTATGAGTGAGTTCAAGGTTGCGCCGCGTCGCGGCATCCAAAATCACCGATTGATCTTGGCGATCCCAAGTCAGTGAACGAATGTGTGGCAAAGCGGTACGCTGAGTATCTTTGACGTATTGGATCAAGCAGCCTGCTGCGCACAAGCCAAGTTTTGCTTGCTCAACCCCAAAGCCAACCAGATCGCGCGTGCCAAATTGCTGGTTGAGCTGCTGTTTCGCGGTATCGAGTTCAAATTCCCAAATCGGGCGACGGCGGTTGCCTTGGCGGCTTGCCATTAGATGCACTGGCGAAAAATCTTCAGGAAACAAGAGTTCACGAGGCGAAGTGCGTTGCAGCTCGGCGGCCATCTCTTCTTCGGTTTGCGGCTCACTGAGCTGAAAACGACCGGAGGTGATATCCATGGTTGCATAACCAAAGCGGCCGTTATGGTGATAAATCGCCGCGATCAGGTTATCGACTCGCTCTGAGAGCAGGGCTTCATCGGTCACCGTTCCCGGTGTCACAATCCGCACTACTTTGCGCTCAACGGGGCCTTTGCTGGTGGCTGGATCGCCAATCTGTTCGCAGATCGCGACCGATTCCCCCATCTGGACGAGTTTCGCCAAATAACCTTCCACGGCATGGAAAGGCACACCCGCCATAGGAATGGGTTCACCCGCCGATGCGCCGCGTTTGGTTAAGGAAATATCTAGCAGTTCAGAGGCGCGTTTGGCATCGTCATAAAACAGTTCGTAAAAATCACCCATGCGATAGAACAGCAGAATGTCTGGGTTTTCCGCCTTGAGTCTTAAATACTGTTGCATCATCGGGGTGTGGTGCGAAAGAGACTCGCTCGGTGAGGCGTTCGATTTCATCATAATCTTATGTCGCTGCTTATCATCATCTGTGCAGGCCTTGCGGCATTTCATCACAAGGCGGGCATGGGTCACTTAAAAACGGTTACAGAGAATAGCAAACCTGACTAGGGCGGGGCAATTGAGCTCTTGCTTTGCATGGTGATGACCTTAAGGCTCATCAGGCCATCGCCGCAAGAGGTTTACCGAAAAGCGCGTAGGGAGCGTGATATGGATACCAAGTCAAACCGGTTTCGACACTCAGCCTAAGCCGAGTGTCGGAAAGCTCGGTTAGGAAAATAATCCTGAGGATAAATAACGGTCGCCACGATCGCACACAATCGCTACCACTACGGATCCCGGATTTTGTTGGGCAATCTGCAAAGCGGCAAACACGGCTCCGCCAGAGCTGACGCCGGCGCAAATTCCTTCTTCACGCGCAAGGGCGCGAGCGGTCTGTTCGGCGTCAGTTTGAGTTACGTCCAGCACCTGATCGACTCGTGCAGCATCAAAAATGCCGGGGAGGTAGGCTTGCGGCCAACGGCGAATACCCGGAATCGCGCTGCCTTCCGAGGGTTGTAAGCCGATGATCTGAATCTGCGGATTTTGTTGCTTCAGATAACGAGAGACGCCCATTATGGTGCCTGTGGTGCCCATGCTTGAAACAAAATGAGTGATTTTGCCTTGGCTTTGCTGCCAGATTTCCGGCCCGGTTGAGCGATAATGCGCGTCAGGGTTATCCAAGTTATTGAATTGATCCAATACCTTACCTTTGCCTTCTTGCTGCATCTGTAAGGCTAAATCGCGTGCGCCTTCCATCCCTTGTTCTTTGCTAACCAAAATCAGCTCAGCGCCATAGGCGCGCATCGAATCTTTGCGCTCTTGAGTGGCGTTATCGGGCATGATCAGAATCATCTTGTAGCCTTTGATGGCGGCAGCCATAGCCAACGCTATGCCAGTATTACCACTGGTGGCTTCAATAATGGTATCGCCGGGCTGCAAACTGCCGCGCGCTTCGGCTTGCACAATCATATTAAGCGCTGGTCTATCTTTCACGGAACCCGCTGGATTATTGCCTTCGAGCTTCACCAATACTGTAGAGCGGCCTGCATTGAGGCGCTGTAAACGCACCAAGGGCGTTTGACCTACATAATCTTCAAGAGTGGGGAAATCAGACACAGAGCGATCCTTCTATTCTAATAGTGACAACCGATATACCCTTCCTACTTGAAGCTGCAGCGGTGTTGGCTACGTTTGTTCACCCCAATCACATAGTCTATCTATGCTCATGGGGACTCACTCACTTGCCGCCTACCTGCAACTCCAAGTTGTTTGGGTATAAAGCTTCTGTTGATTGACGGCGCAAGCGTAAGACGACTCTTTGCAAGCGGCGTTATTTTCATGTCAGCAGTATAAGAACGACTTTATCTTCGGCATACAATTTATTGCTAGAAATTATTCCAAAACGTTCTATTAATGTTCTTTTTTATAAACGATTTTCCTCATAATCTAGCAGCATAAAGGAAGCCATCTTGGCACTTGTGATTCTGGAGTAGAACAACATGAACCGAATTAAATCGACATTAACGGCGTTACTGCTAGCAGGCTCGTTCCAAGCCTCTGCGGCCGATCAAACCATTCTCAACTCATCTTATGATATTGCTCGTGAGCTGTTTGTGGCTTACAACCCTGTGTTTGCTGAGCATTGGCAACAAAAAACAGGGAAGACGGTCGAAATTAAACAGTCGCACGCTGGATCATCGGCTCAAGCGCGTTCTATTCTGCAAGGCCTAGCGGCAGATGTGGTGACGTTTAACCAAGTGACTGATGTGCAAATTCTGCACGACAAAGGCAAGCTGATCCCAGCAAACTGGCAAACCCTGCTACCAAACGCGAGCTCGCCTTATTACTCCACCACCGCATTTTTGGTGCGCAAAGGCAACCCAAAGAACATCCAAGATTGGAGTGATTTGGTACGTGATGATGTGAAAAGTGTGTTCCCGAACCCGAAAACCTCAGGTAATGCGCGTTACACCTACTTGGCAGCGCTAGGCTTTGCACAAAAACAATTTGGTCAGGATAACCAAGTGCAGCAAGATGAGTTTTTGAAGAAGTTTCTGGCTAACGTCGCGGTATTTGATACTGGCGGCCGTGGTGCAACCACATCATTCGTTGAGCGTGGGATTGGCGATGTGCTGATCACCTTTGAATCGGAAGTGAATAACATTCGTCAGCAATACGGTGCGGATGATTACCAAGTGGTGGTGCCGAAAACCTCGATTTTGGCTGAATTCCCAGTCGCGGTAGTGGAGAAAGTGGCAAAACGTAATGGGACTTATGATGTGGCGACCGAATACGTTTCATACCTGTACAGTGAGCCAGCACAGCGTTTGCTTGCAGAATTTAACTACCGTGTGCACGATGCCAAGGTACAAGCTGAGTTTGCTGAGCGTTTTCCCGCCGTTGAATTGCTGACTGTGGAAGGGATCGCCGGTGGCTGGGAGCAAGCGATGCAAACCCAGTTCGCCAATGGGGCTAAATTGGATCAACTGCTGCGCCGCTAATCTTGTCTGACATTTCTCTAGGTTGCCCAATGGATGGGCAACCTTAATTCCACCCTGATGTATCGAAAGAGGTTTTATGGGTCAAACGCTTGCACACTCTCGCCCGCGCCAGCAACGGGTTTTACCCGGTTTTGCGTTGAGCCTCGGTGTCTCTTTGCTGTTTGTCAGCTTGATCCTGCTGCTGCCTGCCACTGGGCTTATCATGCAGACCAGCAACATGACCTTTAGCGAGTATTGGCAAGTGATTGCCGACCCTCGTGTGGTGGCAAGTTATAAAGTGACGGTTGGCTCGGCCTTGATTGCTTCACTGTTTAATGGCTTGTTTGGTTTGCTGCTTGCTTGGGTGTTGGTGCGTTACACTTTTCCCGGCAAACGTATTCTTGATGCGCTGGTCGATCTTCCTTTTGCGCTGCCCACCGCGGTGGCTGGGATTACCTTGGCAACGCTGTATTCGGCCAATGGCTGGATTGGTAGTGTACTTGCTGAGTTAGGCATCAAGGTCGCTTATACGCCACTTGGTATTATTGTGGCGATGGCTTTTACCAGTATTCCCTTTGTGGTGCGCACGGTTCAGCCTGTGTTAGAAGAAATTTCCCGTGAAGAAGAAGAAGCGGGCATGACGTTAGGCGCATCCGACGCTGCTGTGTTTTGGAAAGTGATTCTCCCTTCACTCAAACCCGCTTTATTGGTCGGAACGGCGTTGTCTTTTACGCGCAGTTTAGGGGAGTTCGGAGCGGTGATCTTTATTGCCGGCAACATGCCCTACATCAGCGAAATTACCTCGTTAATGATCTTCGTGCGTCTGCAAGAGTTTGATTTCCCAGCGGCGAGTGCAATTGCCTCGGTTGTGCTGCTGACCTCACTTTTGTTACTGCTGATGATTAACCTCTGGCAAGGCGCTTATCTGCGTAGCATTCACGGACGATAGGAATCAGTTTATGGCACACTCTCAGCCTTTACGTGTCGGTGAAAAGCCGTGGGTGAAATGGAGTTTGATCGCATTGGCTCTGTTATTGGTGGCCGTACTGCTGCTGATCCCACTGCTGAGCATTTTCCAACAAGCGTTCGCCAACGGTATTAGCGCTTATTTTAGTTACTTTAATGACCCCGATACGCGCCACGCGATTGGGTTAACTCTGGTGGTGGCGCTACTGACAGTGCCAATCAATCTGGTGTTTGGTGTGCTGCTCTCTTGGCTAGTGACCCGCTTTGAATTTGTTGGTCGCAAGTTTTTGATCACTTTGATTGATATTCCGTTCGCTGTTTCTCCGGTGGTGGCGGGGCTACTTTACCTGCTGCTCTATGGCACTAGTGGCTGGTTGGGCGAATGGTTGTATGAGCGCGATCTGCAAATCATGTTTGCTTGGCCGGGCATTGTACTGGTGACTGTGTTTGTGACCTGTCCGTTTGTGGCGCGTGAGCTAATTCCACTTATGCAGCAGCAAGGACGTTCGGATGAAGAAGCCGCGGTGATTTTGGGCGCATCATGGTGGCAACTGTTTCGCCGAGTCACTCTGCCTAACATTAAGTGGGCGCTGATTTATGGCGTGATCCTCACCAATGCTCGCGCGGTGGGGGAGTTTGGCGCGGTAGCGGTGGTTTCAGGCAACATTCGTGGTGAAACCAATACCTTGCCTTTGCATGTACAGCTTCTGTACGAGGATTATCAATCGCAAGCGGCCTTTGCTAGCGCTTCGCTACTGGCGTTTATCGCCCTATTAACACTATTACTGAAAGCTTTGGTCGAGTGGCGTCAAGAGCGCCTTCAGGCGGTCGAGCATAATGAGCAGGGAACCTTATGAGCATTCGTCTAGATAATATCTCTAAACATTTTGGCCAGTTTCAGGCGCTTGCCCCGCTTTCTCTCAAGATTGAAGATGGTGAAATGATTGGTTTGTTAGGGCCATCTGGTTCCGGCAAAACCACATTACTGCGTATTATTGCCGGTTTGGAAGGAGCGGATTCCGGTACGATTCATTTTCGAAATCGTGACGTAACGAATGTGCATGTGCGCGATCGTCGAGTTGGCTTTGTGTTCCAAAACTATGCGCTGTTTCGTCATATGACGGTGGCCGATAACGTAGCGTTTGGCTTGCAGGTGATGGAGCGTGCTCAGCGTCCAAATCCGGCGGAAATTCAAAAGCGTGTGAAGCAACTGCTTGAAATCGTACAGCTTGGCCATTTGGCGCATCGTTATCCAGAGCAGCTTTCTGGTGGTCAAAAACAGCGTATTGCACTTGCTCGCGCACTGGCCACCCAACCTGAAGTGCTACTGTTGGATGAACCGTTTGGCGCTTTGGATGCCAAAGTGCGTAAAGAGCTGCGCCGTTGGCTGCGTAGCCTGCATGACGAGTTAGGTTTTACCAGCGTGTTTGTGACCCACGATCAGGATGAAGCCTTAGAGCTTTCCGATCGCGTGGTGGTGATGAGTAATGGCCGCATTGAGCAGATTGATTCACCCGTTGAGCTTTACGCTCAGCCCAATAGCCGCTTTGTGTTTGATTTCTTTGGGAACGTTAATCAGTTTGCGGGTGAGTGGCAAAATGGCCAGTGGGTCAATGGCTCTGCCTTTATTCAGCCACCAGAGAGTGACGCGACGCGTCAAAGTGGTTTGCTGTATGTGCGCAGCCATGAGTTGGCGCTGTCAGATAAAGAGAACAGCCAAGCCTCATTGCCGTTTGAAGTGGTCTCGATTAACCCGGTTGGGGCAGAAGTGCGCGTTGAGTTAGCGTCTGTCGGTTGGCAAAGCCAAGAGCTGTGGGAAGCCAAACTTTCACATCGCTCTTTAAGCGAAAAGCGCTTGAGTCGCGGCGATCAAGTCTTCGCCACACCACAAGTGGGCTATTTCTTTGCCAGTGAAGGGCAAAGTAGCCCGAGCGTCCTACGCTGGCCATTCTTGGCTCCGGGTAGTTTGATGTTTGAAATCTGATGCTTGAAATACGAGGGTTGAAATTAGACCGAGAAAGAGTGCCCAAGGGCACTCTTTCTATTTGGGACGATTGCAATTAACGTCTAATTCGGTAGTTTAGCCTGCAGTTTTACCGAGCAAAATGAAACACTAGTGACACAATGAAACAGAAGCGAGAGGCAAGCGTATGAAAACACTGCATTCCTTGAGTGAGCAGTTAGGGGGGCTACTGGCTAACCAGCAGCAGATCCTCGCTAGCGCAGAATCTTGCACCGGCGGTGGTGTGGCTTATTGGGTGACTGAAGTGGCCGGAAGTTCGGCATGGTTTGATCGTAGTTTCGTGACTTACAGTAATGAAGCCAAACAAGAAATGCTCGGTGTTCGGCAAGCAACATTACAACAATTTGGTGCGGTTTCTGAACAGACCGTTGAAGAGATGGCGCTTGGTGCGCTCTTGCATTCAAAGGCTACGCTAGCGGCTGCGATTAGTGGCATTGCTGGCCCCGGTGGCGGTAGTGCAGAAAAGCCAGTTGGCACCGTCTGCTTTGGCTTTGCTAGTGTTCAAGGTTGGCTCAAAGTGGAAACGTGCCACTTTACGGGTGATCGCGAACAAGTGCGTCAGCAAGCCATAGCGCATGTGTTGCAAAGCTTGATTGAGCATCTCGCAGCAGATCAGGTTCAAAACGTTAACTGAGCCAAACTTTTTTCTATACAGGGGTGGACACTGTACAAATCAACAGTATAATAAACCCCAACATGACAAATCAGCGTCGACCCGATTTCGACACAATTACCTATCACCTGAGAGTGACTATCCGGAGAGAGTAATGGACGAGAATAAACAGAAGGCACTTGCGGCCGCCCTCGGTCAAATTGAAAAGCAATTTGGTAAAGGCTCCATCATGCGCTTAGGCGACAACCGCGCGATGGATGTAGAAACCATTTCGACCGGTTCTCTGTCTCTGGATATCGCGTTGGGTGCTGGTGGTCTACCAATGGGACGTATCGTTGAGATCTTCGGCCCTGAATCTTCGGGTAAAACGACACTGACTCTGGAACTGATTGCTGCTGCACAACGTGAAGGTAAAACCTGTGCGTTTATCGATGCCGAGCACGCACTGGATCCGGTTTATGCCAAAAAATTGGGCGTGAATATCGATGAGCTACTGGTTTCTCAGCCAGATACCGGCGAGCAAGCACTGGAAATTTGTGATGCACTGGCTCGCTCTGGTGCTGTGGATGTCATCGTTGTTGACTCAGTAGCGGCTTTGACACCAAAAGCGGAAATTGAAGGCGAAATGGGCGATAGCCACATGGGTCTGCAAGCGCGTATGTTGTCGCAAGCAATGCGTAAACTGACGGGTAACCTCAAGCAATCCAACTGTATGTGTATCTTCATCAACCAAATTCGTATGAAGATTGGTGTGATGTTTGGTAACCCAGAAACTACCACTGGCGGTAACGCACTGAAATTCTACGCTTCTGTTCGTTTGGATATTCGCCGTACTGGCGCAATCAAAGAAGGCGAAGAAGTGGTGGGTAACGAAACCCGTATCAAGGTTGTGAAGAACAAGATTGCTGCGCCGTTTAAAGAAGCGAACACTCAGATCATGTATGGCCAAGGTTTCAATCGTGAAGGTGAATTGATCGATCTTGGTGTGAAACACAAAATGGTTGAGAAGTCAGGCGCTTGGTACAGCTATAACGGCGATAAAATCGGCCAAGGTAAAGCGAATGCCTGCAAGTATCTGAAAGAAAACCCAGAAATTGCGAAAACTCTAGATAAAAAACTGCGTGAAATGCTGTTAAACCCAGAAAACATGCAGCTGATCGCTGAAACATCTTCTGCGGCGGATGACGTCGAATTTGGCGCGGTGCCAGAAGAGTTTTAATCGGCAGGCTGAATGCAAAGAGGTTCAGCCTCTCAATCTCGATGTTGATGAAGCCCTGCAATGCAGGGCTTCTTTTTGGCTGCCAATTGAGTGAGTGACTCAAAACTCACCGTTAGCCTAATAGGGAGTTCCATGAGTTTCGACTTAGCCACTTGCCGACAAAGTGCCTTACAACTTCTGAGCCGTCGCGATCATAGCGAATATGAGCTATACCAAAAATTAGCCCTCAAAGGTCATCCTGCTGAAGTGATTGATGAGGTTGTGAAGTACGTTTTAGAGCTAGGGTATTTGAGTGATGCCCGTTACGCAGCGAGTCAGGCTCGACAAATCGTTCATAAAGGTTACGGTGAGCAGCGTTTGCGCCAGCAACTCAAAGAAAAGCGGGTTGCGGAAGAGGTGATTGAGCAAGCCCTCGCCGAGCAAACGATAGATTGGTTTGAACTAGCGAAAGAGGTCGCACACAAGAAATTCAAAAGCGGCATCAGCCACGAGCGCTCGCAATACGCCAAACAAGTTCGGTACTTACAGTACCGTGGTTTCAACTTTGAGCAAATTCGTTATGCGCTTCAAGCCAGTGAGAGTGATGAGTAATCGCTTTCACCCTCTACATTCCGCTTATTAATCTCGCTCTGGATTTTATGCATCTTGGTTGAGCTGCCGCTCGCCACACATTCAGTTTGCGGAAGAGAAGAAACTAGGCGAACTGTTATCCTTGCTTTACAATAGCGCAAAATTCTAACTTGAGTATTTCAGGAAGAGCTGCATGTTTATGAGCACGGATGAGGTGCGCCGCGCGTTCCTCTCATTCTTTGAAAGCAAAGGTCACCAAATTGTAGAAAGTTCTTCTCTGGTGCCTGCTAACGATCCGACCCTGTTGTTTACCAACGCAGGGATGAACCAATTTAAAGACTGTTTCTTGGGCTTGGAAAAGCGCGCCTACACTCGCGCCACGACCGCTCAACGTTGTGTCCGCGCGGGCGGTAAGCACAACGACCTAGAAAACGTCGGTTTCACCGCACGTCACCACACTTTCTTCGAAATGCTGGGTAACTTCAGTTTCGGTGACTATTTCAAAGAAGATGCGATCCAGTATGCATGGGAGTTTCTGACTGACGTTCTGCAACTGCCGAAAGAGCGCTTGTTAGTCACGGTTTATGAAACCGATGACGAAGCCTTTGATATTTGGAATAAAAAAGTCGGCATTCCTGCTGACCGCATTATTCGTATCGGCGATAAAAAAGGTGGCAAGAAGTTCGATTCGGATAACTTCTGGCAGATGGGTGACACCGGTCCTTGCGGTCCATGTACTGAAATCTTCTACGACCACGGTGACCACATTTGGGGTGGACCTCCAGGCTCACCTGAGGAAGATGGCGATCGTTTCATCGAAATCTGGAACAACGTTTTCATGCAGTTCAACCGTCATGCGGATGGCACGATGGAGCCGCTACCTAAGCCGTCTGTGGACACGGGCATGGGTATTGAGCGTATTTCCGCGATCATGCAAGGCGTGCACTCCAACTACGAAATCGACGTATTCCAAACGCTGATCAAAGCAGCCGCAGACGCAATTGGTTACCAAGATCTGACTAATCAGTCTCTGCGCGTTGTCGCGGATCACATCCGTTCATGTGCCTTTTTGATTGTGGATGGCGTGATGCCGTCTAACGAAGGTCGTGGTTATGTACTGCGTCGTATCATTCGTCGTGCCGTTCGTCATGGCAATAAGCTCGGTGCGCAAGGTGCATTCTTCCACAAGTTGGTGGGACCATTGGCGGAAGTGATGGGTACTGCAGGCGTTGAGCTGAAAAAGCAGCAAGCTCTGGTTGAAAAAGTGCTACGTATCGAAGAAGAAAACTTTGGACGTACGCTGGATCGCGGCATGAGCATTCTGAATGACGCGCTGGATCAACTATCAGGCCAAGTGCTGGATGGTGAAACCGTCTTCAAACTCTACGACACCTACGGCTTCCCTGCGGATTTAACCAATGATGTGGCGCGTGAGCGTGGCTTTAGCATTGATGAAGCGGGTTTTGAACAAGCGATGGAAGAGCAGCGTCAACGCGCTCGTGAGGCTGGCCAATTTGGTACGGATTATAATTCGCTGATCAAATCCGCCACCAATACCGAATTCTGCGGTTACACGGCGAGTCGTGGCCAAAGTGTGGTTCGCGAAATGTTCGTGGAGGGCGCGGAAGTTTCTACGCTGTCAGCTGGTGATAAAGCCATCATCGTACTAGACAACACGCCATTCTACGCAGAATCAGGTGGTCAATGCGGCGATACTGGCGTTTTGAAAACCGACGCAGGTATTTTCCATGTTGAAGATACTCAAAAATTAGGTAACGCGATTGCGCATCACGGTGTGATCGCCCAAGGCGTATTGGCGACAGGCGATCAGGTGGATGCCATCGTCGATGAAAAGCGCCGTGCGGCAATTTCGCTGAACCACTCGGCGACTCACTTGTTGCATGCTGCACTACGTAAAGTGCTGGGTGAACACGTGGCGCAGAAAGGCTCTCTAGTGCGTGCTGAAACACTGCGTTTTGACTTCTCACATCTGGAAGCGATGACCGCTGCAGAGATTAAAGAAGTAGAACGTTTAGTGAACCAAGAAGTTCGTCGTAACCACAGTATCGAAACCAACATCATGAATATTGATGAAGCGAAAGCGAAAGGTGCGATGGCGCTGTTTGGTGAGAAATATGACGACCAAGTTCGTGTGCTCTCAATGGGAGATTTCTCAACTGAGCTGTGTGGTGGTATCCACGCGAGCAACACGGGTGATATTGGTCTGTTTAAGATCATCTCTGAAGGTGGTATTGCTGCGGGTATTCGCCGTATTGAAGCGGTGACTGGTGAAGGCGCATTAGATTACCTCGATGCACAGCAAGCACAGCATGATGCCAAAGTGTCTGAAATGGCGGCAAAAGCCAAACTGCTGGAGAAAGAGATCCAACAGTTGAAAGATAAGCTGGCGGCGAAAGAGAGCGCGGGTCTTATCAACCAAGTTAAGCAGATCGCGGGTGTTAACGTACTGGTTGCGCAGCTCAACGGTGCAGACAACAAAGCGCTACGTGGCATGGTAGATGATCTCAAAAACCAATTAAGCAGCGGCATCATCATGCTGGGTAATGTGGCTGAAGGCAAAGTTGGCCTAATTGCGGGCGTAACCAACGATTTGACCAATAAAGTCAAAGCGGGTGAGCTGGTCAACATGGTCGCACTACAAGTCGGTGGTAAGGGTGGTGGCCGCCCTGACATGGCTCAAGCTGGAGGGACAGATGCTCACGCTCTGCCATCGGCCTTAGAGTCTGTCGACGCTTGGATTGCCGAGCGTCTATAACAGTGATAAATAGATTACGCTCAATCAATATTTGTTGATTGAGCGTAATTTTATCTGGTCTACCAAGTGGTTTAATTGGCGCAAATATAGACTAAGCCAATTAGCCGCTTGGTTTTATTTTGGTAACGATCAAACCTTGTTCGACATGTAAGTTAAACAAGTTTGATCCCGATGAGACTTTGGTCTTGGGAAGGTGAATACTGGTGAAAAAGCCCCTTATCGTGCAAAAGTTCGGCGGAACTTCGGTGGGTTCAATAGAAAGAATGCAAACCGTAGCCGAACACATCATTAAGGCGAAGAATGATGGCAATCAAGTTGTCGTAGTGGTCTCTGCCATGGCAGGGGAAACCAATCGACTGGTGGGTTTAGCTCAACAAGTAGATAGCGTACCAAACGCTAGAGAACTTGATGTTTTGCTCTCTGCTGGTGAGCAGGTGTCAATGGCCTTAGTGGCAATGACACTGCACAAAATGGGCTATGCCGCCCGCTCACTAACCGGAGCTCAAGCGAATATTGTGACGGACAATCAACACAATGACGCGACGATTAAACATATTGATACTCGAACGATTACCGAGTTGCTAGAACAAGATTTTATTGTGATAGTCGCGGGTTTTCAGGGCATTAATGAAAATGGGGATATCACTACGTTAGGCCGTGGTGGCTCAGACACCAGTGCTGTGGCATTGGCTGGGGCACTGAATGCCGACGAATGCCAAATATTCACTGATGTCGATGGGATATACACTTGTGATCCACGCATTGTACCAAGTGCTCGTAAGCTGGATGTGATTGATTTTCCTTCCATGGAAGAGATGGCGCGCAAAGGCGCAAAAGTGTTGCACCTACCGTGCGTGCAGTATGCTTGGAAGCATGCCGTGCCACTCAGAGTGCTCTCTACCTTTGAAGTGAACCAAGGCAGTTTAATTAAAGGCAGTGCCGCAACTCACGCAGTATGTGGTATTGCTCTTCAGCGCGATATGGCGCTGATAAGAGTGGAGAGTGAATCTTTCCCAAGCATCATCAAGCAGTGTCAAATGCTCGGCATTGAAGTCTGCACAACCATTGATGAGCCTACCCATAGTGCATTTGTGATTAAACGCGATGCTTATGCCAAGCTACAATTAGTCGGCGCAGATAAAATTCGTGGTTCAGAGCCCGTGAGCCTTATCACCAAGGTCGGTATACAAGCCGGGGCATTAGTTGCCCATGCACGTCAGACCTTAGCGCAACATGGCATCGATGTGCGTTATGTCTCGGCCTCGGAACAATCATCTATGCTAATGTTAGACCCTGCAAATGTGGATCGTGCGGCAAATATTTTGCACGAGACCTATGTGACGTCGGAAATCCCTCAAGAGTTTGGTCTAAAACAAACCTTTTTAGGTTAAACGGGCACCATTGAGAGTTTACGATGTCATAACTTTTGATGGATAATAGTGTGGTTGCAAGAAAATACAGAGATTACTCAAGGAGCTAAGAATGCTTATTTTGACTCGCCGTGTTGGCGAAACCCTGATGATCGGTGACGAAGTGACCGTGACAGTATTAGGTGTAAAAGGTAACCAAGTCCGTATCGGTGTAAACGCACCGAAAGAAGTGTCTGTGCACCGTGAAGAAATCTACATGCGCATTCAAGCTGAGAAAGGTAATGGTGGCGTTGCGTCTGGCAACTACTAATTATCGAAGAAAGGTCGGCCGTTAACGCCGACCTTTTTGTTTATCCCCGTGTTTTTATTTAGAAAGTGCAAATTCTCAGCGCTTTGGTTAATTTGCCAACGGTTGAGTTGTTTTGCCGAGTTTTCACCAAGAAAGTGTTTGACATATTTTTGGTAAATCGTAATATGTGCCTCCGCAAGACGGTGAGGTGGCCGAGAGGCTGAAGGCGCTCCCCTGCTAAGGGAGTATACGGTTTATAGCCGTATCGAGGGTTCGAATCCCTCCTTCACCGCCATTTCTTGCAATGCTTATTTCGATAAGCCACAGCGCGTCCGTAGCTCAGCTGGATAGAGTACCTGGCTACGAACCAGGCGGTCAGAGGTTCGAATCCTCTCGGACGCGCCATATTCTTCTGGAATATGAAAGTGGTGAGGTGGCCGAGAGGCTGAAGGCGCTCCCCTGCTAAGGGAGTATACGGTTTATAGCCGTATCGAGGGTTCGAATCCCTCCCTCACCGCCATTTATTGGCCTATGGTCAATTTTTTTGTTCTAGAAGAAAATATTTGTGATATAGTTCACAACCTGCGCGCTCGTAGCTCAGCTGGATAGAGTACCTGGCTACGAACCAGGCGGTCAGAGGTTCGAATCCTCTCGAGCGCGCCACTATTTAAAGCTCCTGAATGTTCGGGAGTCGATTGTGAAAACAATCAAAGCCTTGCGCGTCCGTAGCTCAGCTGGATAGAGTACCTGGCTACGAACCAGGCGGTCAGAGGTTCGAATCCTCTCG
>OARM01000082.1_pt1 | contig 42742 bp, 43 predicted proteins | sample 1475591 | NCBI WGS metagenome assembly OARM01 (sample SAMEA3360676, study PRJEB22359) | human gut metagenome | biome: ENVO:urban biome; feature: ENVO:human-associated habitat; material: ENVO:feces | place: Bangladesh | collected 2011
GGAATACCTACTTTATTTTAACTAAAAAACGTGCAATATCTATGGCTCCTAAACATATTACATTAATATAATTAATTGATTTTTTATTTTTATTATGCTATAATAATAAAATGATTTCAAATACTTTTTTCTTTTTTAAAGATTATTATTTCCCTCAAAATAATTAATTTCTTAAACCGTGTGTTTATTTAATCCCATTAATAAAAATCTTATAATTATTCAATAGATAAAAACTAATATTATGATAAAAATAGCAGCATTAAAAAAACAATATAATAGTATAGAAATATTAAAAGGTATAGACTTACATATAGAAAAAGGCAAAATTTTCGGCATAATAGGTAGAAGCGGTGCTGGCAAATCTACTTTATTGAGATGTATAAACGGTTTAGAGAAATATAATTCAGGATATTTAGAAGTTAATGGAATTAATATAAAAGCCCTAAATGATAAAGAATTAAGAATGTTTAGAAAAGATATTGGAATGATTTTTCAGCATTTTTCATTAATTACAAGAGCAAGCGTATATGATAATATAGCATTTCCTATGCAATGTTGGCACTGGAACAAAAAAGAGATAGATGAGCGTGTAAAATATCTAATAGATGTTGTTGGAATGTATGATAAGATAAATAATCTTGCAAGAGACCTATCAGGCGGACAAAAACAAAGAGTTGCTATTGCAAGAGCATTATCAATGAATCCTAATATATTATTATCTGATGAGGCCACTTCTGCTTTAGACCCTAAAAACTCTGAAGCTATTATGGAACTTTTAAATGATATAAATAAATCTATGGGCATAACAATAGTACTAGTTACACATCAAATGAATGTTGTAAAATCTATATGTGATAATATGGCAATAATAGAAGAAGGACTTATTAAAGATAGCGGTGCAGTTGAAGAAATATTCATTAATCAGCCTCAATCTCTTGTTAATATATTAGGAGATAATAAAATTTTACTTCCCAAATCTGGGAAAAATATTGAAATAATATATAAAAAAGATGACTCAAATAATATTATAGAAAAATTAATCAGAAAATTTAATGTAAACATAATAGATTTTGTTATGGAAGATTATAAAAATTGCATAATTGGAAAAGTATTAATAAATATTATTAATGATAATGATGTAAAAAAAGTAGAGGAATATCTAAAATCAATTAACATAGAAAATTATAAAATACTAGGAGAATAAATTGGAAAAATATACAAATTATTTTATAAAATTAATACTGCCTTCTACTATAGTAACAATTAGAATAGTATTTTTTACTATACTAATAGGCTTTATATTAGGATTTATAATAGCAATATTATTAACAATGTATGGACCAAATGGACTTAATTATAAAAAAAGATTTTATAACATATTAAGTTTTATAGTTAACACAATAAGGTCATTTCCAATACTAATATTAATAGTTGCAATATCTCCATTTACTCGTCTTGTAATAGGTACAACAATAGGAGAAAAAGCAGTAATACTTCCATTATCAATTACAGCAACGGCATTTATATCTAGATTACTTGAAAGCAGCTTTATTAAAGTTGATAAACAATTGATAGAAGCTGCAAAATCATTTGGAGCTACTAATATGCAGATAATGTTTGGTGTAATTATTAGAGAATCAATACCATCTATAATATCTGTTATTACTATGGCATCGGTAAATTATATAGCTGCAACTACAATAGCTGGAGCAGTTGGAGGAGGCGGTCTTGGTGCTGTGGCATTAACCTATGGATATCAAAGCTTCAATAATACTATACTATATTTTTCTGTATTTATTATGTTTTTGTTTGTAAATATCACACAGTATATTGGTGATTTTATATATAAAAAATTAATTTAAGGATAATATAATGGATTTAGAAAGAATTGATAAAATACTTAATAGTATATTAGAACTAGAAAGATATCCAATTGGAATAAAATTCATATTTACAGAAGAAGAATATGATAAATTAGATGCAGAAGAAAGCAAAAATAAAACTTCTTACTGCAGGTTTGTAAGCCGTGCAAGTGAAGGCAGAAAATTAAAAATACATAAAGGACATAACGCTTGCTCAGGAGGTGCTGTTGCTCTAGGATTTCAAGATGTACTTCCTGAAAGTGCATCAGGTATTAGAAGATTAAAAACAGGAATATATAGAGATTTAGGAGTAAGTAGAAAAATATCAAAAAATATGGTATATTGCGAGCATAAAATTTTTGGTGTTTCAATTATGCCTTTGAAAGATTATAAAGAGGAACCTGATGTTGTTATATTTGTATGTAAACCATATCAGGCAATGCGTTTGGCACATGCATATTCATATCATTACGGACATGCTAATGATATAAAACTATCAGGAATGCAGGCTATATGCGAAGAATGTACTTCTTATCCCTATGAAAATGGATGTTTTAATATGTCTATGATGTGCTCTGGTACAAGAATGATGGCTGGATGGAAAGATGATGAAATGGCTGTAGGAATGCCTTATAGAATATTTTTAAATGTGGTAGATGGATTAATAAACACTATTAACCCTCTTGAAAGAAATAAGCATAAAAAAATTATTAAAGAAAAACTTGAAAAAAATAACCTATACAATTTATTAGATATAAAAATGAATCAAAATTATGATGATAATTGCTACATAGGCGGAATTGTTGAAAAATAAAAAATAAAAAATAAAAAATAAAAAATAAAAAATAAAAAATAAAAAATAAAAAATAAAAAGGAGAAATTAAAAAAATGAAAAGAAAAATATTATCAATTCTATCAATGATGCTTATTATATTAATTGCATCTTGCTCTAACAAAACATCATCTTCATCAAATATTGAAAAAGGTAAAGATGATACTATAGTAATAGGATGTATGGCTTTAAATGCTGAAGCAGTAGAAGAAATTAAGAGATTAATGGAAAATGAAGGCTATAAAATGGAAGTCAAAATATTTGACGGAAATAATTTACCTGCTTTAGCTTTAAGTGCTAATGAGATTGATGGTTTAATATTAAATCATAAGCCATGGATAGATACTTTTAACAAAGCTAATAACTCTCATTTAGTATTAGTTGATGGATTTAAATATGCATCTTTAAATGCACTTTATTCATCAAAACATAAAACATTAGAAGATATACCTGACAATGCTGTAATTACTATATCTAATGATCCTAGTAACATGGATAGAGGTCTTAGATTTCTTGAAAAACTAGGTCTTTTAAAACTAGGAGAAAAAACTGGAGAATTTTATACAATGATTGATATAAAAGAAAATCCAAAAAATATAAAATTTTTAGAAGTAGAAACTACATCAACAGCTGGTTCTTATGCTGATGCTGATGCCACAATCACATTTTCAAGCGTTATGAAAAATGCAGGATTTGATGCTCATTCCTATATAGTAGAAGATGGAGAATACAATAATTTCCCAACAGGATTAGTTGTAAATGAAGGAAATGAAAATTCTCAATGGGCTAAAGATATAGTAAAAGTTACTCAAACAGAAGAATATAAAAATAAATTTAATGAAATATTTAAAGGTGCTTATATAATATATTGATAAATACTAATAGGAGTTTTATAACAAAAGCTCCTATTAATTAAAAATTATTAATTGATTTATTGAAAAAGAATTTTATAAAATTAGTTGTTGAATTATTATATTTTATTAGTTTTTGATTGGCTTTATACAAAAATTGATTCATTTATTATAAAATTATAAACTTCTTTTGCTTTTAATAATATTATATATATATACAAAAAAATATTTACTATTATCTTATATAAACTGTTATAATTAGTATAATATTATAATTGACTTTTTTAATAAAAAATATTAGACTCTACCGAGATTTTTTAGGAGATTTTATTATGGGACACAATATAATAGATGGATATAGAAAAATAGAAGGTAATTATCCAACATATAGAGAATATTTAATACATTTCTACTGCAAAGATTGTTCTAATTTTTGGGCTGTAGATGATAAAGAAATCAATATCGTAGAAGATGATGATTTAACTAATATAGATGATATAATAGATGATTCTGTATCAAACTGCCCTATATGCGGTTCAACAAATATAGCAAGAAGCAATAAAAATAATTAATTGCCTAATTTGTTTTTAATAAGTTCTATAATCTCTTTAGAATCAATTTCATTAGCTAATTGTAAGGCATCTTTATCTTCCTCATTTTTAATGCCTAAATTAGCACCGTTTTCTATTAATATTTTTGCTACATGAATATTATAATTTTTTAAAGCTATTATCAAAGCAGATTCATTTCTAACATCAACATCATCTAAATTAGCACCATTATCTAAAAGAAAATTTACAGTTTCAATAGCACCGTCTTCAGCAGCATACATAAGAGGAGTTTTATTACTAAAGTCCCTAGCATTAATATTTATACCAGACCTAAGTAAAGCTTTAATCTTTTTTAAATCCCCATACAAACAAGCTATATGTATATTATCACTATTAGAATCTAGCCTAATATTTTTAAAAGCTCGTTTTAATATGGGTGTAAGTATAACAAGACCAACTATTACGATAATTATTATAGTACTGTATTCCATAATACAAAATCCTATGATTTCAAATCACAACTTAAGAACTAATATAAAAACATAAAATCTTTAAATTTAGTAAAAGTATATAATAAGATTATTAATTATTCAAATAAATTATATCTTTATTATTAGTATCTATTACAATATTTTTTCCGTCAAACTTCTTAGCATCTTTATAAACTATATAAGGCATATTTAATTCCTTCAAAAGTATAGCAGAATGAGAAATAGAACTTCCATTCAATGATATAACGCCTTTAATATTGTTAGAAAAATTAGCAATGTTTGACACATAAATATTATCTGATATCAATATAATATCTTTATCATCAGGCAATTGTATTTTCTTATCTAACATTACAGATAAAACTTGATTTAAAATATCCTGAATATCATATTTTCTCTCTACCATATATAAATCATCAAACTCATTAAAACAATCATACATATTTTGCATAATATTAGTATACAAATATAAAGCAGTATGTTTAGAAGTATCAAGCAAACTGTCTACATCATTAATAACAGCCTCATCTAAAAGCATAGATAAATGTGAATCAAATATAAAAGAAGCATCATTAGAAACTTTTTTTTCTTCCATTTTCTTTTTTTGTTTCAATATCTCTTTTCTTACGGTTTCTATTGCATATACAAATTTTTCCTTTTCAGCTTTTATATCAATATCTCTCTGCTCTTCATATCCTATCTTAATATCTAAATCAACATACTTAGCTAAACCGCTAACCTTTCCCTCGCATACAATTTCAAAATCAGAATTAACAGTATAAACTTTTTTCGCTTCATTATCACTAAAGTCAAACTTTCCTCCAAATAAATCTTTAAAAAACTCTGTTAAAACTTGATTATTATCTCCTTTTACATATACTTCCACAACATCATCTTTTTGTATATTTAATAAAGATATCTTACTCATACTATCAGCACAAACAATATTTTTATTTTTTGTTTTATTAGTGATATACACAGAGCAATTATTTTTTGAAACCATATTCATAAACATAAATATAGGCCTAGCATGAAAACCATTTTTTAATTTTACTGTATATTCTTTTTTTATATAGTCTCTCAAATTAACATTTTCAATATAATATTTTTTCACATAATTATTTAATTTATCTTCTATCTCATCTATTTTTTTATTTAAAGAAGCCTCAGAAGCTGCAATCATTGCACCTTCTACAATAGGGGCAAATGATATTCTCACATTTTTTTGCTTTTCTTTATCAAGCATAGCAACAGCCTTCTCGCAATTAACTAAAGCGCCTTTACTATCAAAAAATATAATAATACCATCATCACTATAATTATCTTTTATAACTTTATAAATATCATTATGATTAGTACCTAACAAACGCTCCCCTATTCCTCCAGAACAAGCAGCAGATATATTACTAACTTGATTAACATATTTTTGTAATGCCATTACAAACTCATTACTATCTGAAACAAAAATTAAACCAACCACATTTAATCCTTTTATAATTTTTTATAAATTAACATATTATTTATAAGATAAAGTATAATAAAAACATAATTTTTTGCAATATTATTGCCTTCTATTATAAAAATATTTTTATCTTCATACTAAATTACTTGCAATTATTTTACAAAAAATATATTATTTTATTAAATATTAAGGGGGGATTCTAATGTTCAAAAAAATATTTATTTCAACATTAGTTCTTGTTTTTTCTGTAGCAACTATATTTGCACAAGAAACAACAACAGACACAACAACAACTACTACTACTCAAGATTCTAATAATACAACAGGTACAAAACCTAGAGAAGAATTAGATCAAAACTTTGTAGACGCTTTAATTAATCAAGATGAAACGCTTTTAATCAATGCTATAGAAACAGGTTCGCCATCAGTTAAAGCATTATGTTTTGAAGCTTTAAGCAAAAAAGGTGCTACTAGCGATTTAGCTATAAGAACAATTAACAGATATGTTGGCTATGGTTTAGGTACTTCTGGTTCTAATTCTGATTCTGATGTAAGATATCAAGCATTACAAGCAGCAAAAATTGCTAAATCAGAAACTAGCGTAGACTATATATCTCAAATGCTTTTTGCTGAACAAGAAACTTTCAATATCATCGCTGCTGTACAAGCTTTAGGTGAAATAGGAAGTGAAAAAGCTGTTCCTGCTTTACTTTTCCAATTAAGATTAGGAAGAACTCAAGGTATAGTTTATGAAGTAGCTGTTGCTTTAGGTAAAATAGGAAGCCCTATGGCTTTAGGTGATTTGATAGATCTTTCTCAAGATGATCAATATTTCTTAGCTATTAGACAAGCTGCTATAGATGCTATTAAAAATATTAAACCTGCTGCTGATAATAACAACAATACTCAACAAAATACTGAAACAACTGAAACTACTCAGCAATAATAATAATATATTTTTATAGTATATATAAAAAAGCCCTCTATTATAAAAATAGATGGGCTTTTTTAATTTATAAGTTTATATGTTTTTGGAGTTCATATGAATATTTTAAAAAATTATAAATTTTCGTTTATCTTGATTTTAGGAATGTTGGTAGGCTCTATTATTGGTGTAATTTTTGGAGAGAAGGCTACTGTACTTCAGCCTATTGCTGATATATTTTTGAATTTACTTTATTGCTGTGTTGTTCCTATGATATTTGTTTCGCTTGTATATTCTATATCGAATATGGAAAATACAAATAAACTTGGAAAAGTATTGGGTATAATGATAGTTATATTTTTATTAGCTGAAACTATAGCTGCTATATATATGCTTATAATAACTATAATATTTAATCCTGCTGAAGGAGCTAATATTGCTATGAATGAAACTATAAATAACATGACTAGCAATTCAAATATATGGCAATGTTTACAGTTAATGATTTTCCTCTTTTATGGTCTAGACAAAACCTAATGGCTTTAATAGTATTTGCAATGCTAATAGGAATTGCTACTGTAAAGGTTGGAGAAGTTGGAAAACCTGTAGTAAAATTTTTTGGTTCTTTAACTTCAATAATATCAAAAGTAGTTTCATATGTTATGTATATAGCACCTATTGGTCTTGGCGCTTTCTTTGCAACATTAGTAGGACAAAATGGAGCAGCACTTTCTGGACCATTATCCAGAGCTTTAATAATATATTTTATAGCGGCTGTAGTATTTTATTTTTTATCGAATACAGTATTTGCTTATTTAGCTTATGGAATAAAAGGAGTAAAATTATTTTGGAAATATATAATACCTCCTTCTTTAGTTTCTTTAGGAACATGTTCTTCTGCTGCTACAATACCAACTAATTTGATAGCAGGAAAAAATATTGGCATACCAGATGATATTAATGATTTAACAATACCTATGGGTTGTAATCTGCATAAGTCTGGTGCTACACTAATAACTATATTAAAAATTACTTTTATGTGCAGTATGTTTAACATCAATATATTAGAACCGCAAAACATAATAACAGCTATATTGGTATCAGTTTTAGCATCGTCTGTAATGGGAGCTATACCTGCTGGAGGATATGTTGGAGAGATTTTTATAATATCTGCTTTTAATTTCCCTCCAGAGTCTATACCTATTATGGTTTTAATTGGTACAATCACAGATGCTCCTGCTACTGCAATAAATGCTACAAATGATGTTGGAGCTGGTATGTTATTGGCTAGAATTTTTAAAGGTAAAAATTGGATAAAAGATAATTAACTATTAAATATTAATTTTTATAAATGCTTAATAATTATATTATTAGGCATTTTTTTATTAGTTTCAATTAAGTATATTTTCTAATATTAGAATAAACAGTATGTACAGATATTTGCAATCTTTCTGCTAATGCCTCTACAGAGCCCTTTATATTGAAGAATCCTATTTCATAAAGTTTTATTATTATACTCTTGTTTTTATCCTGATTTGGTATTGACATATCAAGCATGATTTCATTTATATTTTTATTAAGGATAGATGATATCATATCGTCTATATTTGAGCTATAATTTTCATGAAACTTTTTTTTATTATCTTTTATATCAAATTCTTTTACAAAATCTATTAAACTTACTTCCATATTGATATTTATGCATAATAATCCTATAAGTTTATCTTTATTTTTTATTGGTATGGTTATGGATTTGCATCTGTCTCCATTTGGAAATTTAGATTCGTATGGCTCTAAAAATTTCTTATCTTCATGTACACCTGCTATAATCTCTAATGCCAAATTAGTAATAGGTGCTCCTGGATTTCTAGAAGAATTATGTCCGTTTTCTATAAATTTAACTGCATTTTCAAAGTTATCTAAAGAATGTACTAATGCTTCACAGCTTCTTCCAAAGGCATTTGCTATACCTTTTACAACATATTTGTACGATTCTATTATTGCTCTATCTGTTTCATCAAAATATACGGGATTAATTTTATTTTCTGAATTATCTTTATCAAAATTATCCATAATAAATCCTTATTATAAAATTATAAATCATAAAATAAAAATATCAAGTATAAAAAAAATATATATTTTTTATATATATTTTTTTATTTTATAGAAATTTTATTGATTTTATCAAAAAAAATTACTATACTTAAAATAAAAATATCATGTAATTTAAGGAAGTTTTATGACCATAGAAGAATTTAATAGTAAATATTTGGTAAACAGAGAAGGAACAAATTCCCAAAAGTGGGAAACAAAAAAAGACAGAAGATTTTTAGTAGATGGTTTAATACCTATGTGGGTAGCAGACATGGAATTCAGAGCTCCAGACGAAGTTATAGAAGCTTTAAATAAAAGAGTTTCTCATGGTGTTTTTGGATATACAGTTTTATGGGATAGTTATTTTGAAGCATTCTTTAATTGGCAAAAAAGCAGATATAATATAGACTTAAAAGAAGAATGGATAAACTTTTCTACAGGATTAGTAACTGCATTATATTGGTTGGTTAATGCTTTTACAAACAAAGGAGACAGTGTTGTAATACTTACTCCTGTTTATTATCCGTTTCATAATGCTGTTAAAGACAATGAAAGAAATTTAATAAAATGTGAATTAAAAAATGATAATGGAGTATTTTCAATTGATTTTGAAAAACTAGAAAGCGATATAGTAAAAAATAATGTAAAATTGATGATATTCTGTAACCCTCATAACCCTGCTGGAAGAGTTTGGACAGATGAAGAGATAGATAAAGCTTTTGATATATGTAAAAGACATAATGTATATATTATTTCTGATGAGATTCACCAAGATATGAATTTGGGTGTAAGACCATTTATTTCTGCTCTATCTATAAAAAATAAAGATAAATATTTAGACAGATTAATAGTATTATCTTCAGCTTCAAAAACATTTAACTTAGCATGTCTTCTAAACTCTCATATTATAATACCAGATGAAAAGATGAGAGAAAGATATAACAAATATGCAAACACAGTTAATAGAACAGAATTAAGTTTATTAGGAATGGTTGCTACAGAAGCAGCATATAGATATGGTTCAGATTGGCTTGACGGACTTTTAAAAACATTAAAACGCAATTATGAATATATAAGAGATGAATTAAAAGCAAAAGTACCTGAAATAATAACAAGTCCTTTAGAAGGAACTTATTTGCCTTTTATAGATTTAAGAAAAGTTGTTAGTCCAGATAGAGTAAAAGAGTTTATACAAGATGACTGTAAAATAGCTATAGACTTTGGAGAATGGTTCTCTGACAGTTGTAAAGGCTTTATAAGAGTTAATATTGCAACAGATTTTAAATATATAGAAGAGTTTGTAAACAAAGTAACTTCACAATTAAAAAATAAAAACTATAAATAATTATAAAATGGAAGTCTTTTATGAAAAGTTCTTTTTGGAAAAATTATAGGTTCCCGATACTGTTAGTTTCAGGAGTAGTTGTAGGAAGTATATTGGGAATAGTTCTCAAAGAGAAGGCTACAGTTTTAAAGCCGTTTGGGGATATATTTATTAATATACTATTTACTGTAGTTGTGCCTTTGATATTTTTATCTATTACAAACTCTATTATTCAAATGGATAATATGAAGAGATTAGGTAAAATAGTAGCTTCAATGTTTGTAGTATTTATTATCACAGGACTTATTGCTGCAACTATAATGATAGTTACTGTTAGAGTGTTTAATCCTGCTGAAGGTTTTACTATGCCTATCACTCAAGTTGAAGAGCCTAATCCTCCTAAAGTTTCAGAACAATTAGTAAAGATGGTTACTGTTACAGATTTTAAAGATTTGCTTTCTATAAGCAACATGCTTCCTCTTATAGTATTTTCTTTATTCTTTGGTTTTTCTATAAAGTTGGTAGGAGAAAAAGCTCAACCATTAATCCCTGTTATTAATGCGGCCACACTTGCTTTAATGAAATTAGTAGGCATTATAATGTATTATGCTCCTATAGGTTTAGGTGCTTATTTTGCTAATTTGGTTGGTAAGTTTGGACCGGAATTGATAGGTACTTATGCTAGGGCTTGTGCTGTTTATTATCCTGCAGCTTTCTTATATTTCTTTATCTTCTTCCCTATTTATGGATATATTGCTGCTGGAAAATATGGAGTAAAATCTATGAAATATTTAATTACTCCTATGATAACTTCTTTATCAACACAAAGCTCTATTGCTACACTCCCTATAAACTTGGAAGCTTCTAAAAAAATAGGTGTTAATGAAGATGTTAGAAATATAGTTTTACCTATAGGTGCTACTGCTCATATGGACGGTACTTGCTTAAGCGGAATATTGAAGATTGCTTTCCTTTATGGTGTATTTGGAATGAACTTCACTGGTATTGATGTTTGGGTTGGTTCTATAATATTTGTTGTACTTGCTGGTATGGCTAATGGTGCTATACCTGGTGGCGGACTTATAAGTGAGATGCTTATTGTTTCTATATACGGCTTCCCACCTGAGGCTTTCCCTTTGATTGCTACTATTGGTATATTGGTTGACCCTCCTGCTACTATGGTTAATTCTGTTGGTGATAATGTTGCTGGTATGTTGGTTTCAAGAATAGTAGAAGGAAAAGAATGGTTTAAACAAAAAGTTACTCAAGCTTAATTAAAATCATAAAACAATAAAAGCATGCCAAAACTACGGCATGCTTTTATTTTATATTAAATAACATTTCTATATAATTGATATTTATTATTCTATATTATATAATTATAATTAATATTTCACTCATTATTTAGTATTTAGAGGAAAACATATGAGAAGAGAATTAGCTATTGTTTTAGAAACATATAATAACAATATTGCTAAAGTACAATTACAAAGAAGTTCTAGTTGCGATGGCTGTAAAATATGCTCAACAGGCAAACCAATTATATTAAGAGCTATAAATAACATAAATGCTTCTAATGGAGATAATGTGATTATAGAAGTAGAAGAACTAAAAAAATCTGCCAATTTCTTTGTATATATAATACCACTAATATGTCTTATAATAGGATATTTTGTAGGTAATTATATATCCAAAATTGCTAATATTAATCATGATTTAGGACCTGTAATTTCTTTTGTATTCTTTTTTGTTTATGTTTTTTTTGGCGTACTAAAATTGAAAAAAAATAATAATAAGGTTATAGCTAATATAATAGCAAAAAATAAATTATGAAAATAAAATATATTATACTTTCTTTAGCATTATTTTTATTTGCATCTTGCAAAACTAATTATGAAAACTTTTATAAAATAGGAAATGATACAGTATCCTCTGTCTATAAAATCATAGGATTAGAAATAAAACCAAAAGTAGAAAAGTTTCATGATAATTATATATACACTTTTAAGAATGATACCAATGCTTTATATAATAGCGTAAAGTATGCTAATTATTTATGGAAGAACGAAGGATATTATATTACTCAGCATAATGGTTTTGGAAAAGAAAATGGAAATGTTGAGCTAGCAAAAAGTTCAATAGACCCTAACAAAGTAATAAGAATTAATATTCATTCCTACACTAATAATTCTTTTGATGTTATTATATCACTAGTAAATGGAACAATAAAGCTAAAAAATAATACAAATAATTAAATATTATCCATATTAAAATTAAGCCAATATCCAAGCTCCACAAATAATTTTTTCTCTTCTTCATTAAAACTTATAAGAAGACCTTTATATTTTAGAAGTATCTTATAAAATATATTTTCATAAGTATTTCTATCTATTGGCATATCATTATTAGATAAAAACTTAATATCCCTAAGTAAATCAAATATAATTTTTCCATTTCCTGTTTCATAAAGCTCATTTAATGCATTTTTAATATTCTCTCCAACAACCTCAGATATACCGCTGTTAGAAATAAATATACCAGCATTTCTAGCATCTTTTAATTCCTTAGACACCTCATCATATGCCTCTCTTCCTTTTGATACTATAAGCTCTCTTAATATAGGAGAATCCATAGCTCCCATTAATCTTCTATAGTCATAATCTGGTGTAATATCATTTGTATTGAAATATTTAAATAGTTTTTTATATTCAGGATATATTTTATGCATTATATCATCTAATTTTGAAATATCATCTTTAAATAATGAATCTGAAAACTTATCTCTAATATCAGAACTTAAATCTTTCAAATGCATAGTATATACTAAATTATCATTACAATCCTTATATTCAGAAAGAGTGATATTATTTTTTAATTCATAATTCTCTTCAACAGTATCAACTTTAAAATATAAATCTGATGTTATATTATCAGTCATTACTCCTTCAATATGATTTTTATCTATTAGAGTAGCTTTAATATTATGCTTAAAAATATTTATATCTTTTTCTTTATAATTACTAGCAATTAAATTAAATATAAACTGATTGATAATATAAAGTTTAGTAAATAAATCTATCTTAGCATTTTTCTCATAAAAATATCTGGCAGTATGATGTTCTTTTTTATTACTAATTGAAGTCTCTAATGCTTTTAAAAATTCTTGATAAGCCTCTTCTACAAAAGGAGCATTTTTATCTTTAACAAGCATTCTAGCATAATGAAAAGACCTCTCTGCATATTGCATATTTTTAATAGGCTCTATTCTAGAAACATCTTCAAAAAACCAACCGCAAGAAGTATAAGCAAATAAAGAATATTTATAAGATTCCATTAAAAATATAAACTCTTTGAAAGATATATATTTGGAGCATATTTCGTATAAATCTTTAGCATCAGAATCATTATATATAGCCCTAACATACTCCTCCCTAAGAGAGTTTCTAGATTCATTTGTAAAGTTTAAAAATAATGCAAATAATTTGTCTTGCATATTTCTAAGTATATCAAAAGCTTCTCTAAGTCCAGTCCTCCAAGATAAGTCAATAACACCATCACCGCCGCATCCGCAATTGCTTCTCCACCTCTCAACACCATGCGAACAGCTCCAAGAAGTACCTCTTTTACCTTCACCTTCATGCAATATCACCTCTTCACTAGGAGGACATATACTTAAATAATGCTCATAATTTGTAGGCGTAATATTATCATAGTGAATATTATCTTGAAAATATCTAGCCAAACACATATCACCAAAAGGCTCATGATGTCCATAACTCTCGCCATCTGTAGCAATATTTACAAGCTTTCTATCACCATAAGCATTTCTTATTCTCTCAGCTAATTTCTCAGCAGAACAAAGCAAATGTTCAAAAGCTATAGCGTTAGATATATAAGGGTCATAAAAAAATACAGCAATTCTCTTACCATTATGCCCATAAAGCCAATAAGGTTTTGATGTGTCTATTCTAGCACCGGATACATCAGTTTGGGTAATACCCTTAACATAATGTGCCTGATATGGAGAAAGTATTGTAAACTTAACCCCACAGTCGCATAAAGCATCAACAACATCTAAATTTATAGCAGTCTCAGAAAGCCATATACCCTTTGACTTTCTTTTGAAATATTTTTCAAAATTGTAAAGCCCCCATTTAATCTGTACCACCATATCTTCTTTTTTGGCAAGCGGTAAAATTATATGATTATAAACCTGAGCAATGGCATTACCATACCCTAACCTTTCCATACTAAGTTTATCTGCTTCTAATATTCTCTTTAATAAATCCGGCTTCTTATCAGCAATATAATCCAATAATGTAGGTCCAAAATTAAAGCTTATATACTGATAATTATTAGACATATCCGTAATTCTTCCATAACCGTCTAATATTCTTGAATAAGCATTTGGGCTATAACATTCATTAGTTATTCTTTCATTCCAATCATGAGCAGGCGATGCACTTATTTCTTTTTCTATCTCTCCCAAAAACGGATTTTCTCTTGGAGGCTGATAAAAATGCCCATGCAATATCAAATATTTCATAATTAGAATCCTAGTATAAAAAGATTATTTAAAGTATAAACAAACTTACATATATTTGCAAGCAAATAATTTTTATTTTAATTATCGAAATAAAGGTTTGTTTTTTAAGTATAAAAAAGCCCAATACAAATTGCATTGGGCATTATTTCATTATTTGGATATATTTTTACTTAGATAAATATTTATGTATACCAGCAGCAGCTCTTTTACCGTCACCAATAGCAAGTATAACAGTAGCAGCACCGCGAGCAGCATCACCGCCAGCAAATACTCCCTCTACAGAAGTAGCACCAGTCTCTTCATCTATAACATAAGTACCTTTTTTAGTAGTTTGTAATTCAGGCACTTTTCTAGATATAAGCGGATTAGGAGTAGTACCTATAGCAACAATAACAGCATCAACTTCTATATCTTCAGTTTTATCTTCAACAGGAACAGGTTTTCTTCTTCCATCAGCATCAGGCTCACCAAGTTCCATAACTTGAGTTCTAACTGCTTTTACATTATCATTTTCATCAGCTAGAATTTCTAAAGGAGCTCTTAAGAATCTAAAATCAACTCCCTCTTCCATAGCGTGATGAACTTCTTCTAATCTTGCAGGAAGTTCTTTTTCTGTTCTTCTATAAACTATATATACTTTTTCAGCACCAAGTCTTACAGCAGTTCTGCAAGCATCCATAGCCACGTTACCACCGCCTAATACAGCAACTTTTTTGTGTCTTATAACAGGAGTATCTACTTCTGGGAATTTATATGCACCCATTAAATTTACACGAGTTAAATATTCATTAGCAGAATAAACTCCGCAGTAATTTTCACCAGGTATATTTAAAAAAGCAGGAAGTCCAGCACCAGTGCCTAAGAATATAGCATCATACTCTTTTCTTAACTCTTGGAAATCCAAAGATATACCAGCAACTTCATTTATTTTAAATTTAACACCATCTTTCTTAAGGTTTTCTACCTCATGAGCAACCAATTCTTTAGGCAAACGGAATTCAGGAATACCATACATAAGTACTCCGCCTATAGTATGTAAAGCCTCAAGTACTGTAACATCATAACCTAATTTTATTAAGTCGCCAGCACAAGCTAAACCAGCAGGACCAGCACCTACAATACATACTTTTTTACCATTTTTTTCTACTTTTAAGCCATCATATTGAGCATGTTTTCTTTCATAGTCAGCAACAAACATTTCTAATTTACCAATAGCAACAGGCTCAAATTTCTTACCAACAACACATCTTTGCTCACACTGAGTTTCTTGAGGACATACTCTTCCGCAAGCTGCAGGTAATGCGTTAGTTTCTTTTATTTTTTTAGCTGCTTCTAAAAATTTCTTTTCAGCTATAAGCCCTATAAACTCAGGGATTTTTACCTTAGCAGGACAGCCTTCCATACAATGCGGAACTTTACAATCCAAACATCTTAATGATTCAGTATAAGCTTGTTCTTCTGTATATCCTAAAGGAACTTCTTTAAAATCCTTTTTACGCTCTTCGGCACTTCTTTGAGGCATTTCTTGCCTAGGTATTTCACCTAATTTTGATCTTGGTGGCATATATTTATCTCCTATTTTCTTTATAGACCAATATTAAATTGATAATATTATACAATAAATAAAAAATATAGCAATGATATATTTTTATTTTATCATTATAGAATATAAAAAAGATTTCATCAAGTTTAAATTATAATTATCAATTAAATTATATAATCAAGATACAATATAATACTTATAAAATATAAAATAAAGTTTTTTCTTTTTTTGCATTGATAAACACTTGTATATTGAACAAAATAAATATATAATACAAAAAAATAAAAATTATAATGGAAGAGTGTAAATTTTATGGAAAAAGAACTTATTTATTCTGTAGAAGATGATGATAATATAAGAGATTTAATTAAGTACACTGTTGAAGAAGCTGGATTTAATATAGAATGTTTCAGTAATGGTAAGGATATGCTTGAAGCTTTAAAAAACAATATACCTAGTTTAATACTTTTGGATATTATGCTTCCAGATATGGAAGGTACTGATATATTAAAAATAATAAGAACAGATTATGCACATTTACCTATAAAAGTAATAATGCTTACAGCAAAATCTAGTGAAATCAATATAGTTACAGGGCTTAATTTGGGTGCTGATGACTATATACCAAAACCTTTCTCTGTATTAGAACTCATAGCTAGAATTAAAGCTAATTTAAGAAAAAAAGACGTGAGAGTAGATACAGAAGAATTGACATTTGGTGAGATTAAGCTAATAGTAAAAAAAAGAGTTGTATATGTTAATGATAGGCAAGTTTCGCTCACTCAAAAAGAGTTTGACCTTTTAAAACTTCTTATGGAAAATGCTAATAATGTTGTAGATAGAGAGATGATGCTTGAAGAGGTTTGGGGAGTAGAACATTCTATGGAAACTAGAACTATTGATATGCATATTAAATCTATTAGACAAAAATTAGATTTAAAAAAAGAAAATATTATTACTATTAGAGGAATGGGATATAAATTAATAGAAATTTAATTATTTTATGATTAGAAATATATTTTTAAAATCATTATTAATTCTTATATTATCAAGTGCTTTAATGTTTATAGGAATTCTCTTTACAGTGCAGTATAATAATATTATGTACAGCAGAGTAATGATTGTTAATATTATAGACATGCTTCAAAGAGAAATTAATATATATGATATAAAAACAGAAGATGATTTTAAAAATTTCGTATTACAATCAGACAAAGAAGAATTAAGAATAAGTATAATATCTACAAACGGTATAGTTATTGCAGATACTTTAAGCGACACAGCAAAAACAACACTAGGCAACCATAATAATAGAAGCGATGTTATAGAAGCCTTGCACAATACAAATGATAAGCCGTCTTTTTCAATAAGCACTTCTATTAGTCAAAAAACACCTTATATATATGCCTCAAAAAAAATTAAATCTGATGACTTTGTTGATTATATATTAAGAGTATCTATTCCTATGGATTCTATTAATAAATATTTAACTACATTCTTATTTACTGCTGTTATGGTGATAACCATTGTTGTAATACTCATGGCTTTTGTACTTCCTATAATGTCTAGAAATATTATGAACCCTTTCTACATTATTAAAGAGACATTAGATAATATATATAATAACCGCTCACTTACACCTAAAAACCTTACGGGGTTTAATGATGTTAACAATATAATTTATGATATTAACGAAGTTGCTGTTGATTTGAATAATAATATCATAGCATATCAGACTGAAAAAGAAAAACTTAATTATGTATTAGAGAATATTGCTCAGGGAATTATTGCTGTTAATAAGAAAAAAGAAATATTTTTTATTAATCAATTTGCTATAGATTTTTTGGATATTGGAGAGAGAGCTGTTAATAATTTAAATGAGATAATAAAAGATGAAAATGTAATAAAAAAGATAGATAATGCTATAGAATTAGGAAGGTTTTCAAAGTTTGATTCAAAAGAACATAATATGGATATAGAAATCACTATTATACCGATATGTAATAATGAAAATATATCCGCTTTAATAAAATTTGAAGATGTTACAGATATTAGAAAATTAGAGATAGAAAAACAAGACTTTTTTATTAATGCCTCCCACGAATTAAAAACACCTTTAACTTCTATTTTGGGTTATTCTGAACTTCTGCTAGCTACCGGCGGTGGAAAGAACTTAAATGATTTTTTAAATAGAATAAATACTGAAGCATTGAGAATGAAAGAGCTAGTTATGGATATGCTTACATTAAGCAGAATAGAGGCTAATTGGCAAGAGACTATAGATGAAAAAATGGATATAAAAGAGATAATACTTAATGTTTATGACAGCAATAAGTTAAAAGCACAAAAAAGAGATATTACAATAGACTTAAATATAGAATCTGCTTTTATAATGGCTAATAAAGAAAAAATAACAGAGGTAATTAATAACCTTGTAGACAATGCCATAAAATATACAGATGACGGCGGAAATGTCAAAATTATTCTAAGCACAGATAAAGATAAAGCAATTTTTACAGTAAAAGATACAGGCTGCGGAATAGCCCCGCAGTATTTAAACAGAATATTTGAAAGATTCTTTAGGGTAAAAAACAATAAATACCTTAAAGTCAATGGAACGGGGCTTGGACTAACAATAGTAAAAAATATATGTAATAATTATAATGCTGATATACATGTAAAAAGCGAAGAAAATGTTGGAACAGAGATAAGCGTTGTATTTAAATTGTATGATGAAGAAAAAGAAAAAAACATAAAGAAAGCTGTTTAAATATTTTTATTTAAGCATAATTGTCTAAAAGCCTCATAAGAAACTATAGCAGCGGTATTTGATACATTTATAGAGCGTATATCATCACTCATAGGCAAATATACAGAGTTAGCAGCATCATTTTCCCATATAGATTCTCTTAAACCAGTGCTTTCCCTTCCAAACAAAAGTATATCATTATCACTATAATTAAACTCATCATAGCGGATATGGCCAAACTTTGATATAGGCACTATTCTTTTATTATTCTCTTTGCAATATTCTAAAAAAGTGTGTTCATTTTCATGTTTTATTAGGTTCAACTTTTCCCAATAATCAAGCCCTGCCCTTCTAATCTCTTTAGCACTTAGTATAAACGAAGGTTTTGATACTATATGAAGCGATATGTTTAACCCCACACAAAGCCTTCCAATATTACCCGTATTAGAAGGAATCTCTGGTCTGTATAATGCTATTGATACATTAAAGTTTTCATTGCTTATATTAATTTTATCTTTCATACATTTATATATACCAAAAATTTTGTGTTTTGTCAAAAATATTGTTTAAATTTTCATTTGTAGTGTATTTGCCTTAGACCACACTTCTTTTATTGGTATAAAAGAAGCAAAACAAATGCATTTTTAATCTAAATTTATATTTTATTCTACATTTAATACGTATTCTAAACATATAAAGCTAAATATTTCTACTTTCACAAAGCGTACCTGTAGGGTATAAACTTTGACGAAGTCCTCAGAGCTTAGAAAAGGAAAAAATTGAATAAAAAAACTTATTTTGACAAAATATAGTTGTTTAGGTCACAATACCAGTAGACACCTTTTTACAACACACAGAATCTTAGACAACTAAGTAATATCTAAATTTATATCAACCAAAAATGCTATAAATATTTTTTATTTAGTTTGAATCCAAGGATATTTTCTTGACTAAATAAATAATTGTATTATTATATTTCATATAATACGTCTGTTTCAAAACTACATTAAAATTAATTGTATGATAATTGATTTTAATGTATAAAATGTAGTCTTTTTCTGTAGATATACTTATATGTAATATACAAAAAAAGCATATATGGCAGAAGAAGCAGTTTTTGTGAAACACATAGCATTGTTAGCAAAGATAATTATATAAAAACTAAAAATTTAAACAGTGCAAATATTTATTAATTTCAAAACAGCTCTAATATAAGGAGTATTATGTTAATTAAAAAAATCATATTGGCAATATTATCGGTATTATTATTAAATTATAATAACCTCATTTATTCATACGAAATAGAAAATTATAAATTAGAAAATTATGGTGTAGAAAATTATAAAACAGAAAATATAAAATTAAAAGATTTTAATATAGAAGATTATAAAATAAGAAGTATTCTTACTGAAGATATTAAAATAATAGATAACATTCTAAAAGAAGCAAATATAGAAGAATTAGATTTCATAGTAATAGAAGATGGCAATTTAAAAAATGAAATAAATAATTCTGATTATGCTGATATTTTAAAAGAAGTAAATTGGAAAAAAGTTGGTTCACAATTTACAATAGGTACAAGTATAATAGTAGTAACAGGAGTAATTTCTTTTATAGCTGGTGTAACAGGAAATGGATATATATCATTTGTGTTTGCTACTTCATCAAAAGAAGCTACAAGAGAAGCATTAATAGGGGCTGCTATAGGAGGAATTTTAAATACAACAATAGAAACAATAAAAAGTGGTAAACCTATAAATAAAGATGCAATTAAATATGCAATAGAAGGTTCTGCTGAAGGTTTTATGTGGGGAGCAATAACAGGTGCTACTGTAGGAATTATAAAGAGACATAATCTTAAAAAAAGCGTTATAGAAAATATTAATGGTAAAGATGTATTGGTAAAAAATGCTAATATGGTTAATAGTAAAGGTCATATTGTAATAACAGATGATTTAGGACGTTTAAAACAAGTATCAGCAAAAGAATTAAAATATACAAAAGATAATTTAAGACTTGGGTATAAACAAAGAGAAGTTGTTAAAAATTTAGGAAGAACTACTGATGATGGAGGACATTTAATAGCTAGAGAGTTCGGAGGTTCTCCTGATATAGATAATTTAGTACCTATGAATCGCATACTTAATAGAAGCGGAGAATGGCGTAAAATGGAACATAATATAAAAAAATTAATGGAATCAGGAAAAAAGTTAAAAGATTATAATGTAAAAATAAATTATATAGGTAAGTCAAGCAGACCAAGAAGTTTTGAAGTGAGCTATAGAGTAGGATATAAAAAATATATTTACAAAATACTTAATCCCTAATAATTAAAATATTCCAAATTTCTTTTTTCTAAATTCTATTGTTGATACAGAACTATTTTGAGAATACGGTTCGTCAAATAAGATATAGAACAAGGTTCTGAAGCATCTATTTTAAATATAAAATTATTAGTATATATAGTATTCTGATAAGAACTTCTTACTGACACATTAAAATTAGTATTGTTATTATTTAACAAAGTACCTTGATAAAATTTTACTTTATAACTATATAAATTTTCTGGTATTATAATATTGGCATTTATATAATTATTATCATATTCTTCTGGTGTGATTGCTATTATTGACACCATATAATATAAAGACTTTTTTATTTTAAACTTACCTGCCATTTCTTTAAAGTCTTTTCCATTAAGACTGTATCTAAAAGTAGTCGATATATTTAAATTAGGAAGTTTATCCTCTTCAACTTCTATTACTTCATAAATAATTTCTTCTTCAGTATTATTATATATATTGGTATCCTGAGCGTTTAGAGCATAAGTAAATATTAAAACAAATATAATGAATAATTTCTTCATAAGTTATCCTTATAATATAAATATTATTTATTATACTGAAATACTTACATTTTGTCAATTTCTATATTTTTCTAAATTATTATCAACCAAACATATTTTTGAAATCAAAAAAGGAGCTTTTTAAAAAAGCCCCTTTTAATTTATATTCTAATTAATTATCGTTTACAGCCTTTTCATTGTTACTCTCTTCACCCTTAGCTACAATAGCAGGCTTTTCTTCCACCTCTTCTTTTTTAGGCTCAACTACTCTAAGTGAATTAAGAAGAGTATAAGCAACGGCTACATTCTCTTCGCCTGACTCTGACATCACTCTAAAAGACATAAGCGAAGAATATCTGCTTCTGCCATAAGAATATCTAAATCCTATTTCTACTGAAGCTCCGGCATCTATTGTAACAACTTCTTTATCAAGTACAATAGCAGCCAATGCCTGAGACAAGTCAGTTTTTATTCTAACATTATTAAGTCTTCTAGAAGTTCTATTAACTATAGTAAGTACTCCTGTTCTGTTTCTCTCATCAAGTTTAACAGTAACATTGAATGGGTTTTCAGAATATTTCTCCTCTATTCTAGAAACTATTGAAGCATTAATATTAGCCCATTCTTTTATAGTATTAGGACCTCTAAACTTAGACCATAACATTCTTGATACATCATGGAAGAATATACCTCTTATTCTGCTGCTTCTATTAAATTTAGCCTCAGATTCATAAACTCTTCTCATATATTCAAGCTCAGGTCTCAAACTGCCGTCTTGAAGCCTATTATCAATCATATTACCAACTAAAACATTGTATTCACCAGATAAATATCTAGGCCAAGCAGTAAGCATACCAACATGCTGAGGACGGCTAGCCTCATATATCATAACAGCATCATAATCAATACCCGCATCAAAGAACATATAAGGGTCTTGTCCATGTTCCTGTCCATGATTCCAACCTAAAGAAAATGCCCATAATTTTTTCTTTATTCCAGAATCTTTTATTGCCTTTATAATAAGTGATTCTTTATGAGCTCTATACCATCTCCATTTTAATCCTATTTCCTTTCTGCCTCTATTAACAGCAAGCCAACGCATACGAGCAGCTTTGTTCATAGTAGACCAATTAGCAGGAGTATAAACTCCAGTAAGCTCTACCATCTCATCAACTAGCTCATAACCATCAACTTCACCAGTTCTAATAAAGTCCAAACCAATATATGATATATTAGGATTAGCATCATATCTTTTTAATATGTCTATAATATCCTGCACTCTCTTAGGGTCACCCAAAGAAATATGTCTGCTTTCTACTAAACTTTTTGTACTAGAATTGTATCCAACAGAAACTTCGTATCCGCCTTTTCTGTGTCCGCCGCCGGCTGCAAAATAACTCATAACATAAGCACCAAGCTCAACATTACCCTTAGATTTTGAAGCAGCTAGGTTCTCAACATTCTTAATCATAGCAGGTGCCCAAGGCTTATCAGGAGTGATTCCTCCAGTCCAACCAGTAGTTTGTCCTCCTATTACCCACAAAGTATCACATTTCATATAGCGAACCCAGTCGTATATGGCATTATAATCTTCTGTAAGAGCTCCTGTTTCTATATTAGGAAGTTTTTTAGTAGTTAAATCTATAGCATATTCTAATGTAGTTATCTTTTTAGTCTCTCTAGCAGGCGGAGATTGTCTTCCTTTTACAGTAAAATCTTTTGTATAACCATAAACTCCGCTTTTTGTCTGTACAAGCACAACCGCCTGATATTCACCCAAATCGCCGCCAAATGGATGTAAATAAGTTGCTTTATACTCTGCATTTTTTAATTTAAATACATTAATAGGATATCTATCATCAACGTTCTTTCTAACACTTTTATCTTTCTTATATCTCACATAAACACTTAAGTTCTCTACTTTATCCTCTGTATAAATAGAAGCATTTATAACTACAGGCTCATATCTAAATACTGATATCTTAGATAAATCTATAGAAACACGCGGAGCTTCTCTTTTCTTAGAATTAACAATAGCTCCTTCTATAGCCTTACTTAATCTATCTGATGTTTTATCAGTAGTATTTCCAGAAAATACCATAGCAGGAAGTACATTAGGATTCGGCATTCCGCTGCTCATCTCCTCATCACTCAATAATAATTCCTGATTAAAAAGGTCTATATCTTCTCTCACGCTTATATCTTCATCTACATAAAAATCATCTAAATCTACAGCTAAATTATATTCATTAAATATAGGTTTACTATGAACCAGAGTAAGAGAATCTGGATTATACATATCTATTCTATGCGTTTTTCTATTATTACCATCTTCTTCTATCGCATATTGTAAATTGTTATTATAATTAATTATTGTAAGCCTTTCTCCTATACCAAAAGTAAGTAATATAAGAGAAGTTGCTATAAGTAACAGAATTGTAGTTGCTATAATGCTTTTTTTCATATAAAGTTGTATCCAATTATTATTTTATTTTTTTAGCTGTTTTGTCTAGTATGTTTTGTATATTTAGGGTGTTTAGCAATTTGCTTTTTTAAATGTGTAGAATCCACATGTGTATATATTTCGGTTGTAGTAATATCAGAATGCCCCAACATTCTTTGAACTGACCTTAAATCTGCACCATGCTGAATAAGGTGTGTGGCAAAGCTATGTCTTAAAGTATGAGGATAAACATTTTTCTCTATACCGCTTTTTTTCATTGCCTCTTTTACTATCTTCCAAATACCTACTCTAGAGATTTTATCGCCTCTAAAGTTTAAAAATAATTCACTAGTCTTTTTACCTTTAACCATCACTACTCTGCTGGTTTGAATATATCTTTTTAAAATATCTAAAGCTTTATCATTAATAGGAACTATTCTCTCTCTTTTACCTTTACCGCAAATTTTTAAATACTTCTCATCAAAGAATATATCTTCTATTTTTAATGAACAAATTTCACTAACTCTAAGTCCTGAAGAATACATTAGTTCAAATATAGCCTTATCTCTTAAACCTTTATCTGTTTTTTCATTATGCACAGACAATAAATCATCAACCTCTTCTGTAGTTAAAGATTCAGGCAACACTCTCTTTAAACGTATTACCTCTAAATTATCAGTAGGGTTCTTAGAAATATAATTTTCCATTACCAAAAATTTATACAAATTAACTATACTAACTTTATTCCTTGCAACTGTTCTAGATTTTGAACCTTGCTCTTTTCTTTCACTCAAGAACTTTTCTATATCTTTTCTAGTAGCTTTTAATATTGTTTTCTTATTTCTGCCTAGAAAATCTAAATATATTACTATGTCTCTTCTATAAGACTCTAGCGTATTTTGTGACAACCCCTTCTCCATTGACTCATAATTTAAATACATTGATAATATTTCTTGATCTGAAATTTGCTTCACTGACATTTAATATTGCCTCTTTCTTTAAGATATATATACATAATTTAGTAAACATAAAAATTTTATAATATTCTGTTCACTTGCATATATTATCGGTAATATACTCAATATATTTAAACATAATATATTGTTTATAATATTATTATGTTTAAATAATATTAAATATTTTCAAAATTAAATATTATTTTTATTATTTTTTGATAAAAAAAATATTATAAAAAGTAATAATTTTAATATTTTATTTATTTTTTTTGTTTGAGATAAAAAAAGTTAACAAAATATATATCTAAAATATATTGAATATGTTAAATTATATATATAAAAATGGAGGCTAATTTTATGGCAACTTTATTTGATATAATAGGACCTGTAATGATAGGACCTTCTAGTTCGCACACGGCAGGGGCTTGCCGTATAGGTAAACTAGCTAAAAAAATTTTGGGCGAAGATGTAAAAGAGGCAAAAATATATTTACACGGTTCTTTTGCTCTTACTTGGAAAGGTCATGGTACTGATAAAGCTATTTTGGCTGGACTTTTAGGATATGAAACTTATGACACTCAGCTTAGAGACAGTTATAAACTAGCTGAAGAAAATAATCTTAAATTTGAATTTATACCAACTACATTAAGAGAAGCTTTTCACCCTAACAGTGTTTATATAGAAGTAAAAGGTCAAAATAATGAGGCAAATATTTTAGCTTCATCTATTGGCGGAGGACTTATTGTATTAGATAAAGTAAATGGTATAGAAGTACATTACAAAGGAGATTTCCCTACTATAGCTATAGTTAATAAAGATGTACCTGGAATTATTGCTAAAGTTACTTCTATTATTTTTGAAAATGGAATTAATATAGAAAATATGAATGTTACTCCTCAATTTGAAGGTCCTAATCAGGGATATGCCATCATAGTTATTGGTATGACTGATGTTATATCAAAAGAAATAGAAGAGAGAATTAGAAAAATAGAAAATATAAGAGATTTTGTATTTTTAGATAAATTATATTAATAATATATAAAAAAGGAAAATAAATTATGGATATAAAATCTATTGAATCATTAGTTGCTACAGCTACAGAACAAAACAAAAAAATTAGTGATATAGTTATAGATATAGAGGCTAATAGTCAAAAAGTTGATAGAAATAAAGTAATAGAGCAGATGTCTAGCTATTATGATATTATGAGAGAATCTGTAATAAATGGCAAAAAAGATAAATTTAATTTTGTAACAGGACTTCAAGAGGACTGTGTTGAAATAGTAGAGAAATTTTACAAAAACAAAAAGAGCATATTAGGAGAGACCATAGGAGAAGTAGTAACAGCAGCTATGGCCGTTAGCGGATATAATGCTTGTATGGGAAAAATTATAGCAGCACCAACAGCAGGAAGCTGCGGAATAATGCCTGCGGTTCTTACCGTATGTGAAAATAGAGGCTATAAAAGAGAAGATATAGTACATTCTATGTTTACAGCTGGAGGACTTGCTGATATTATTGCTCAGCTTGCTACATTTGCAGGAGCTGGCGGAGGTTGTCAGGCTGAATGCGGAAGTGCTTCTGCTATGGCAGCTTGTGCTTGTGCTGAGATTATGGGAGGAACTCCTGAACAGTGTGCTCATGCTTTTGCTTTATCTTTATCTGCTATACTTGGGCTTGTTTGCGACCCTATTGCTGGATTTGTTGAGGTACCTTGTATGAGTAAAAATGTTTTGGGGGCTGTTCATGCTATAGTTTGTGCTGAGATGGCTTGTGCGGGATTTAAAAGTGTTATTCCTGCTGATGAGGTTGTTATGGCTATGAAAGAAGTTGCTGACGGTATGGACGAAAGATTTAGAGAAACTGCTCAGGGCGGACTTGCTAACACTCCTACAGGACGTGCTATTGCTGAGAAACTTTTAGGAAAAATTAACAAATAATTTTAAGATATTATAATTAATAAGGGCTTGCAATATTATTGTATGCCCTTTTATTTTTAACTTTTATAAAAAAAATATGATTAAAACAGAAAGACTCATAATAAGACAATTTAATATTGATGACACCGAAACATTATTCAGTATTCTATCAGACAAAGAAGTTAATAAATATCTTCCTTGGTTTGTTTTTACAAGCATAGAAGAGACAAAAAATCATTTACAAAAATTTTATTTAGATACAAACGATAATAACAATTTTTATAGATACGCCGTTTGCTTAAAAGAAAATAATATTCCTATAGGATATATACATTTTGAAAACAATAATGATAGTAATGATTTTGGATATGGACTTAAAAAAGAATATTGGAACAAAGGCATAATAACAGAGGCTTCAAAAAAAGTTATAGAGAAATTAAAAAATGATAATATAAAATATATTACGGCAACACATGACATAAATAATATTGCAAGCGGAGAAGTAATGAAAAAAATTGGCATGCATTATAAATATAGTTATGAGGAACTGTGGCAGCCAAAAAATATATTAGTAACTTTTAGAATGTATCAATTAAACTTAGATGATAATAAATCAAGAGTTTATGATGTTTACTTAAACAAATACAAAAAACATTTTATAGAAAAAATTTAAAACAACTTAAAAAAACTATAATCAATACAATTTGACAATTTATTATTTTTTAGTATCATTAAAAAATTAAATAATGATTTAGCATATTTAACACAATAAAAAACAATGAAAAAAAAGATTATATATTTTTTTGTAGGCATAATATTATTCATAGCTATATGGAGTTTTATTTCTCTAAAAATTAATTCTGAAATTATTTTCCCAAGTATAGATAAGATTTTTTTAGATTTAATAAATATAATTTCTCAAAAAGATTTTTACTCTAATTTATTATATACTTTTATAAGGGTGATAGTTACTTTTGTTCTTTCATTTTTGCTTGCTATAACATTAGGAATAATTGCTGGTATATTTAAAAGTGTTAGATATATTTTAATGCCAATCATAAACTTTATTAGAACAATTCCAACAATACCTCTTATTTTAATAGCAGTATTATGGTTTAATAATAATTTAGTGCCTATATTTGTATCTTTGTTTGTAATATTTCCAATAATATATGATGCTGTAGTAAATGGCATTATAAACATTGATAAAAATCTCATAGAAATGTCAAACTCTTATAATGTGTCTTTTAAAAATCAATTAATAACTTTGTATATACCATCAATAAAACCATATATACTCACTTCAATATCGCAATCAATGGGCATGACTTGGAAAAGCGTATTAGCTTCAGAAATTATAACTCTGCCAACATTAGGGCTCGGCACAAAACTATATGAATCGCATTTATATTTAAACACTGTTAGTTTGTTTGCATATTGTTTGATTGCAATTATATTTAATATTATATTTGAGATTATAATGAGGCTTCAAAATGATTTGTAATGATAAAGAAATAGTTGATAACGTTTGGCAAATAAACAATATGAATCTTTCATACAATGATAATATAATATTTAAAAACTTTTCAATTAGTTTGCACATAAATAAAATAAATATTATATTGGGCTCATCAGGGTGCGGAAAAACTTCTCTGCTTAATATAATTGCTAAACAAATTGAAAGCCCCTCTTTTGTGTATCAAGAGCCAAGATTATTAAATCATTTAAACGCATATGAGAATATTAATTATATCTTAAAATACAAAATCAAAAATAAAAACATAAGAGATAAAACTATAAAAGAAGCATTAACTATAACTAACCTAATTGATAATATACACAGCAAACCAAATGAGCTTAGCGGAGGCATGAAGCAAAGATTATCATTAGCAAGAGCATTAGCCTATAATTCAGACTTTTTACTAATGGACGAACCATTACAAGGTCAAGATATTAAAAGAAAAAAAGAATTACTGGATATAATTAAAAATATACAAATAAAAACAAATAAAACTATTATCTATGTTACGCATGATATATCAGAAGCTTTAATCCTTGGAGATTATATATATATTCTCTCAAAAAATAATAACTCTACCAACTTAATATTTCAAACAAAATTAGAAAGCAATGATTTAAACAACAATATAGATATGCAGTCAAAGTTAATGGATATTCTTATAAATAATTAATCTTTTAATATTTCTAAAGCTTTATCGTAACCTAAATCAGCAGATTTTTTTAAATATTTTTGAGAGAGCTTTTCATATTTTTCTTTTTTCTCATTATCTTTTTCATGCTTTATAAAAATATTATATATTCTATAAACATCATAATAAGCGATATAATCTTCACTGTTATATTTCAAAGTTTCTTTTAAATATTTAAGTGCTGTTTTATATTTCTTCTGTCTTCTATAGCAAACAGAAAGTAAATAATAAGCATCAGAATAAGCTTTATTTAGAGATATTGCTTTTTCTAAATCTTCTATAGCTTTTTCTATTTCATTTTTCTCTAAATATATTTGAGCCTTGCTATAATAAATATCAAAGTCATGCGGATATATTTCTATAGATTTATTATAAGTTTTTATAGCATTATCATAATCTTTTATATCATAATAAACCGAAGCCAAATTATAATAAGCATCTAAATTCTTTTCATCTAATTCTATAACCTTTAATAAATCCTCTATAGCTTTATCATATTCTTTTTTATTGATATTATTTAAAGCACTATAGAAATATTGATTTTCTTTGCTGTTCATTTTTATTTCCTAAATATATTAGTTTTTTATGCTTTTATTTTTATTATACTTTTTATTTAAAACCCTAGAAGAGCAGTCCAAAGCATAATCAGCAAACTCTTCTTTATCTTTCATGTAGTAGGCAAGCCCTGCAACCATAGCAGCATTGTCTGTAGTATATTTCAAAGCAGGAAGATAACATTCAAAGTCTTTAGAGTTTCCAAACCTTTCACGTAAATAACTATTACATGCCACTCCACCAGATAATGTAACTCTTTTTATACCGCTTTTTTCAACATATTTAAGTGTCTTTATATATAAAGGCTCTATTGCACTTATTTGAAAAGCAGCTGCTATATTTTCATTTGTAGGCTCATAACCTTTTTGTAAATATTTTTGTGTAGAATATACGCAAGCTGTTTTAAGTCCGCTATAAGAAAAATTAAACTCATCAACTCCATTAAGAAGTACAATAGGATATTTTATAGCTTCTTTGTCTCCTTCTCTTGCAAGCTTGTCTATAATAGGTCCGCCCGGATAGCCAAGATTTAAGAATTTAGAAACTTTATCATAAGCCTCACCAACAGCATCATCTAAAGTAGTACCAACAACTTTATACTCGCCATAATCATGAACCTCTGTAATGATTGTATGACCTCCTGAAACAACTAATGCTATATAAGGAAACTCTATATTGTTTGTAAGATGAGGAGAATATATATGTGCTGCTATATGGTCTAATGCCAATAATGGTTTATTAAGAGAAAAAGCTAAAGCCTTAGCACTTCCAACACCCACAAGAAGAGAGCCTAAAAGCCCAGGGCGATTTGTAACTGCAAATAAATCTATATCATCTAATGTTGTGTCAGCGTCTTTTAATGCCTTATCTATTACATAAAGTATAGCTTCCAAATGCTTTCTTGCCGCTATCTCTGGAACTACACCTTGAAACTCTTTATGAGCATCTATAGAAGAACTTAATACTGATGATAAAACATTGTTTCCATTTTCCACTATAGCAACGGAAGTATCATCACAAGAAGTATCTATACCTAATATTTTCATTTTTTGTTTTCTCCAAAGTGCATATTGATTTAATAATTATACATAAAAATCTATATTTACTCAAATGCAGTTCTTTTGGTTCTTTTATACTAATAAAAGAACTGGGGGTGTGGGGGCTAGTCCCCACAAATAAAGAAACTAAAAATTTTATTGTTCTTTTTCCCGCAGCAAAAAGAACCAAAAAGTGCAAGTTATTTAATTTTATATGTATTATAAAAATATATATAAAATAATATCTATGCTTTTAGATAAAAATACTAAGTATATGCTAAAAATATTGAATTTTTATAAAACAAGCAATATTAAAAAACCTCTTACATATTCTCTTCTATGTATTTTCTTAGTTTATATAATGCCACTAATACATTTTTTCTGTTAATATTATTTTTAGTTGAAAATAAAACCTTAATATCATTAATCTCAGAAAGTTCAATATAATCCTCAGAAGCAATTTTGTCATATAAATAACTTATAGCTTTTAATAATCCATCATCATAATCTTTAAAATTAAAATATTCATTAGGTATATTCCATATCAAAGCTTCAATAAGCTCATAATTAAACTCATTTAACTCTTTTATCTCGCCATTGAAACTTTGAAATATGTATTTGAATATTCTAATTAAATTGATAAAATTATCTTTACATTCATATTCTTTTTTATCAAAATTTTTATTGTCTAATTTGGGATAATATATATTATTTTCTCCGTCAGAAGAAGTAATTAAAGCACCTTCTATCTTTTTGTTCTCTTCTTCAACTTTGAAACTTGGTCTTAATACAATCTTCTCTTTATCATAGACAATAATAAGAGAATCTAATATATCATTATATTCTATATTTTCTTTTTCTAATATCTTTGAAATATCTTTTTTAAAAACTCTAGTATCTTTGCTATTACTATCAGTTATTAAAAATAAATTGAGATACTCCATATAACTAACATTAGTATTGTTTCTTTTAGCCCCAGTGGCAATTATAGATACATTATTGTTATTTATAATATTAGTTACAAAATCTAAAGCTTTATCAATTTTGTATCTTGGATAAATGGTGGTATTACCCACCCATTTATTTATATAATCATATATGTCGTTATTCATATAATTTTTATGCTTTTTTAAGAGCAGCGGCTAATATTCTATCAAGCGGAAGTATCTCATCTACACCGCCTCTAGCAATAGCCTCTCTTGGCATACCAAAAACAGTACAAGTCTCTTCGTTTTGAGCAATGTTATAAGCACCGGCATCTTTCATTTCTTTCATACCATTAGCACCATCATCACCCATTCCAGTAAGTATGATACCTATAGCTTTATTTTTAGCATATACAGCACCGCTTCTAAAAAGTACATCTACAGAAGGTTTATGTCTAGTAACAGGCTCACCGTCTACAACTTCAATATAATACTTTCCATTTTTAACTTTTATCATAGTATGCTTTCCGCCTCTTGCAAGTACTGCCTGACCGCGTCCTATACTCATACCATCTTCAGATTCAAAAACTTCTATTTTTAATACAGTATTCAATCTCCTAGCAAAAGAAGTAGTAAAATGTTCAGGCATGTGCTGGGCTATTACTATAGGAGGAGCAGAAGGTGTAACATTTTTTAAACATTCTATCAAAGCCTCAGTACCACCTGTAGAAGAGCCTATAAGTATAATTTTATCCATAGCAACTTCTCTAGAAGGTACAAGCGGAAGTATAATATCAGCATTATTTTTTGGATAAACTTTAAATCCTGAAGTTTTAGGAGCTTCTACCACAACTCTATTATGAGTAATATTAGTAGTAGTTTCTGTAGGCATAGCAACACCATGCTTTTTATAAAACTTAGCTCTGTTGTTATAAGCGTTTTTTATCTTTTCAACTAAATCTGTAGCTAGTTCCTCAACACCGCCTCTTACATTAGCAGAAGGCTTAATAACATAATCAAAAGCACCAATATTTAAAGCATCTAATGCTAATTCTCTATGTTTATCAAGCAAAGAACTAAACATTATTACAGGAATAGGATTATTAATCATAAGTTTTTTAAGATAAGTAATACCGTCCATTTCAGGCATTTCTATATCTAAAGTAATAATATCAGGTTTTATAGTTTTTAATTTAGCCTCTGCAAGTATAGGGTTAGCAGCAGTTGCAACCATTTCCAAATCAGGGTCAGAATTAACAATTTTTGTAAGCAATTGTCTTATCAATGCACTATCATCAATGGATAAAACTTTAATTTTATTAGCCATATAACATTTTCCTTATATTAAAATAATGTAATATCAGATTTCTCTTCAATTTTTTGTTGTAAGTTTTTAGAATACTTAATTTCTTGTTCAGCAGAGAACTCTTTAGTTTTACCTTCAATCTTTTTCATAAGTACTCTATTTTCAGTGTTGAAAAAAAACACCTTTCTAGGCCAAGAGCCTCCAACATCTTCACTAATAATAGGGATATTTTCATCAGCTAAAAATTTTCTAGCGAATCTAATATTTTTGTCTGGTACTTGAAGCACATTACTAGTCATTCCAGTCAAAACGTGTCCGCCTCCAAATATTTTAGCAGTAAGATTAGCCTTTTTTCCTCCAAGTTTAATTATTTCGTTTATTAACACCTCCATAGCATAAAGACCATATCTAGTATAATTATAATCATCTTCAGGATTCTCCCATTCCTTCATCTCAGGGAGCATAAAGTGATTCATGCCGCCAAATTTCAAATTATTCTCAAACAAACAAACCGAAATACAACTTCCCAAAACTGTTTTTATTACCGCAGGCTGTCTAGAGGCATAATAACCGCCTATATATATTGTTATTCTTTTAAAATTGCTGTTGGCAGCTGATGGAAAATCTAACATATATCAAACCCCGCAATTAAATCTTTTTATAGATATTGCTAGAAATATATTTAAATAAATCTGAAATACCAAACAATGTTTCAGAATGCCCTATAAATACATAACTATCTTCTTTCATATATCTATAAAATTTATTAAATAATTCCTTTTGGAACTCTTTATCAAAATAAATTATTACATTTCTACAAAATATTAAATCAAATTTAGTATGTATATCAAAATCTTCATCTTTAAAATTAAGCTGTCTAAATGATATACATTTTTGCAAAATATTTTTTACTTTATAAAGGCCAGCATTATTTCCAGTACCTTTAAGAAAATATTTTTTTAAAGTATTAGTTTGAATAGTTTCTACAGTCTCCTCTTTATATATTCCAGCACATGCATGGCTAAGCACATTAGTATCTATATCGCTTGCTAAAATTTTTATATCATAATGATTAAATCTCTCTCCAAAATAATCATGAAGAGTCATAGCAATAGTATAAGGCTCCTCACCTGTAGAACAAGCAGCAGACCATATTCTTAAATTATTAACTTTTCCTTCTTTGTAGCTTTTTTCCCAATTTGGAAGAAAAGTAGTTTTCATATATTCAAAATGTTTATTTTCTCTAAAGAAGTCAGTTTTATTTGTAGTAACAGCATTGATGAAATTAGTAACCTCTTCATCAGGAGCACCTTTTAAATAGTCTATATACTCTTTAAAAGAAGACATATTTAAAGCTCTAATTCTTTTACTTATTCTAGAAGTAACTAAAGCTCTTTTATGTTCAGACATTTGTATACGAGTTTTATCATAAATAATTCTAACTAACTCATTAAACTCACTGTCTGTTAAAGGTGCAAGATTTAATTCACTCATATAAAAAACCTCAAACTATAGCCTTACTTATAGCATCATTGGATTTTACTATATCCTCTATAGGAAGAACCATAATAATCTTATTTTCAAGTCTAATAACATTAGATATCTGTAATCCGCTAACATTAGCAATAGGAGTAGCAGTCATCTGACTTTCATAAACAGTAATAACATCAGAAACCATATCTGCAAGTATGCCAAATCTTCTATTAGAGGTAGATATTACTATAATAACATCATTTTCTATAGAACGGTCATCTCTTCTTTCAAGTCCAAAACGCATTCTTATATCAACTATATGTAAAATATTACCTCTTAAATTAATAAGCCCTCTCATATATTTAGGACTTCCAGGCACAGGAGTAATAGTAGTAACACCAACTATACCCTCTATACTTAGCACATCAAGAGCATATTCTTCGTTGTCTATCTTAAAAACAAGAAATTGCTGACTTGGCTCTGTGGAAGCATTTTCTTCAGCACCTATACCCACACCGCCAATCTGTGCTATTTCACTAGCATTAATTTTTTGATTATCCAACATATTAAAATCCTTTATTATTTAACGCCATTATTAACTTTATTCTGTAAAGATATATTAACAAGTCCCTGTATATCTATAATAAGAGCTATTCTACCATCTCCAAGTATAGTACCTCCAGCAATTCCTGCATGTTTGCTGAAAGCAGAGTCCAAAGACTTAATAACAACCTGCTGCTGATCAAGTAACTCATCTACAAATATAGCACATTTTCTATATCCTGCCTCAACAACTACAACTATACCATCATCTATCTCATTAACTTGAGTATCTATCTCAAATACCTTGTGAAGTCTTATGAGAGGTAAATATTCATCTCTGATTTTTATCATCTCTCCCTTGCCTTCAAAAGGTTTAACCTGGTCGCTTTTAATTTTTATCTGCTCTATGATAGATATTAAAGGCATTACATAAATCTGTTCACCTATAGCAAAAGTAATACCTTCTATAATAGCTAAAGTTAAAGGAAGTTTAATAATAAATGTGCTTCCAACTCCTTCAGCACTCTTTATCTCAATCTTTCCTTTCATCTTTTCAACATTAGCCCTAACAACGTCCATACCAACACCCCTTCCGGATATGTCGGTAACTTTTTCTGCTGTTGATAAACCTGGGCTAAATATTGTTCTATATATTTCAGCATCAGAGTAATTGCCGTCTTTTGATAACAAACCTTTTTCTACAGCTTTGTTAAATATTTTCTCTTTGTTTAATCCATTACCATCATCAGACACCTCTATAACAACATGTCCCTCTTGGTGAGCTGCTGACATTGTAATAGTACCAAACTCAGGTTTTCCTCTTGCAATTCTCTCTTCTTTAGTTTTTTCTATACCATGGTCCATAGAGTTTCTAATAATATGTTTAAGAGGGTCAGATAATTGCTCCAACATATTTTTATCTATCTCTGTAGTTTCACCTTTAAGAACTAATTTTACTTCTTTGTTTAATTCCAAATTAAGGTCTCTTACATATCTATGGAATTGTGTAAATATAGGTCCTATAGGCATCATTCTTATGTTCATAACCTCTTCCTGTATTTGTCTTGAGGTTCTGTCCATAGAACTAACTGCCTCTTTTAAGCCATTATCTATATCTAAATTTTGTGTTAGCTGCATTATTCTTGATTGTGCTATAACAAGCTCTCCAATCAAGTTCATTAAACTGTCTAATTTTCTTATATCAACCCTTACAGTAGAAGGAGCCTGAACCTTAGTTCCTGTAGGTTTAGAAGCAGGAGCTGCCTTATTTTCTTTAGCCTTATCATCATGAGCTTCTTCTTTCTTATCTTCTTCATGTTTTTCTTCGGCTTTCTCTTCTGCCTTTTCTTCAACTTTTTCTTCAGCAGCCTTAGTTTCTTCAACTTTTTCTTCTACTTTCTCAGTAATATTAATATCATTATCATCTATAACAAATAAGAATATATTTTGAACTTGCTCTATAGTAGAAGCAGTTTCAATATCCAATGAAAATTGAGTGTAACAAGCATAAGGATCTTCTAAGTCAGATATAGCAGGAACATTACTAATATCTATTTTTAAATTGCTAACAGTACCTATAGCCTTAAGGTCATTTAAAAACATAAGAGGGTCTATACCATTGTCAAAAATACTAGGTTTAAATATCATTTCAATATGAAACATATTATTTGAAGAAGATGCTTTACTCTCTTCTTTAGGTTTTTCCTCTGTTTTAGGTGCTTCTTCTTTTTTCTCTACAGATACAGTATTTATATCATTTCCTTCAGCTATAGCTTTTATTTTAGCTTTTAAGCTTTCTATATTTGTAACGCCGTCTGCTTCGCCAACACCATCTACTATATTTTGAAGCATAAGTTTTACAGTGTCCAAAAACTCTAATAGAACAGTAATCATCTGCGGTGTAACATCTAATTTACCGCTTCTTACCTTCTCCAATAAGTTTTCTGCAACGTGGTTTAACTCACTCATTGTAGTGAAACCAACAGTACCAGCAGAAGATTTTAAAGTATGGGCACTTCTAAATATTTTATTTAAAAGGTCTTCATCACTTTTATTATCTTCGAGCAAAACTAAATCATTTTCAAGTCCTTCAACTATTTCATTAGCCTCACTCAAAAATATCGAAATAAATTCATCACTATCAAACATATATAACCTCTGATTTATTATATACTACTACACAAAAATTAAACATTAATTTAAAAAACGTTTAACAACATCTAAAAGCTGTGTAGGGTTGAAAGGTTTTACTAACCAACCGCTAGCTCCTGCTGCCTTACCTTCCATCTTCTTATCATCTTGAGATTCTGTTGTAAGCATAAGTATAGGAGTATATTTATACTTATCAAATTTTCTAACATTCTTAATAAACTCTATACCATCCATCTTAGGCATATTCAAATCTGTAATAATCATATCAATATTTGCAGCCTTATTTACAGCTTCTAATCCAGTAGTACCGTCATCAGCAGAAATTACATCATAACTCCCCTTCTTCAAAGTATACTCAACAGATGCTCTAGCAGTATTTGAATCGTCTACTATTAGTATTGTTTTAGCCATACATTTAACCTCTTATTTTTTCATTAAATTTATATATTAATTATTTGGTTCCAATATTAAAATATTCTATAAAAGAATTATCTAACCCTTCTACTATAAGTTTTTTTTGATTTTTATCAAGTTCTTTTTTTATAGAATAAAGTATTTGCAAGCCAGCTAAATCTAAATGACTGCCTTCTGGAAATTTTATAGTTGTATCTTCATTGTAGTTAGCTGCCTTTATAACATTCTTAAAATATTTGCTCATAGTTCTTATATTAAGATTTTCGTCTATTTCTATAACAGACATAAATACCTCCTAAAATAATGTAAAATCGCCACTATCCGAACCTTCTTCTATGTTAATATCGACATTTAATGCCTCTTCTCCAGATAAAATACTGTTCGCTATAGTTCTTTCTTTCTTTATAGTATAATAATTTACTATTTCCATATATTTATCACTTTCTATTTTCCAATTCTCTATGTTTAAAGTCTTGTAATATTCATTTTTCTTATTTCTTATAATGTCACGCATTCTATTAAATACTTCCATTATCTCATTAATTTTTGTTAAGAGAGTAGTTAAAGAGCTTAAGTCTATTAGAGTTTTTTCTATTAAATTAAACAACTCTTTAGCATGCGTGTCCAAACCTTTAATATTATCTTCTATAATAGTTTTAGATTCTTCCAAACGTTTATAAATATTATCCATCATAGATTCTATAAATGAGTTTTCTATAGACTGCTGATTAATATTAAATTTAAACTTATTAATAGCACTAAATATTGTAGTTTTGATATTTTCAAATTTCTCCAAACAAACATCAACAGTATCCGTAATATTTGTAGCTATAGATTCAACGCTAACCATAGAAAATGTTTGAGAATCGCTAAATATATCACTATTTTTCTCTAATTCTATTTTAGCTAAGAAGTTAATAGAGTTAAATGCCTTAGCAATGTTTTTTGTCTCTAAGAACATATTTTCAAGCTCTTCTATTGAATCTATTATACCGGCATTATTATCTGATATTCTATGTTTATTGCTTAAAAATAATTTGAAATTGTCTAAATAAAGTTTAATAAAACCCAAATATTCATTAAATATAGAATCTGATACACTAAAAGGAAACTCTGATTTGCCTGATTGAGCACCTATCATATATTCAACTATAGTGTTTCTATCTGATGATATATCAAGTAAGCTCTCTTTTAATCCTTTTAAACTATCATTTATACGAGCATTATTATCTAATATTTCTTTATGTATAGATTTAAAATTTTCTATTATTAAACTCAAAACAACATCATCAAAAGTAAGCAAATCTAATAATTTATGCTCCAAAGACTCATTGTTTTCTAATTCTGCAGCATTATTTATAGCAACTACTTCCTTCCCATAAGCATCTATAAACTTTCTATTCTCTTCTACAATATGTTTTATAGATTCTATTATATGTTCTGTTTGCTGCCTAATAATATCTTCTTGCGGAAGTATCATCATCACTTCAAATATATAATCATAGCTATTATCTACTCTTGATATTATATCAGAAATCATATTAGAAAAAGTAGCAAAAGAATTAACCATATTATTATGCTCTTTATCTAATTGCTCTCTCATTATATTAAAGCTTCTTCTTTGCATCTCATTAGTTTTTAATATCTCATCTTTAAATCTATCAAACTGTACGAATAATTCCTGCCCTATTCTATTCATCTGGTCAGCTTGTTCGTTAGAAGTTTCTGACATTTTTATGATATTTTTTGATATTTCTCCAAAAGCCTTACCGCCTGAACCGTATTTTGAAGCTATAATAATAGCATTAAGAGAATAAACCTTTATCTGATCTGCTAATTTTCTTATCTCTTCTATAGAGTCCATTACGTTACTAATAATATTAACGTCTTCAATAATAGAATTTGATAAAACATCATCTTGATTTATTAATGACTGCATTCTATCAAAAGATTTAAAAAAGTCTTCTTGGTTTTCTTGGAAGTCGCTAGAAAAGTTTTTTTTAGTATCTTTTTCTGTAAAATAACTTAAAAGAGAAATTGATTTCTCATTTTCATTTTTCATTTCTTGTTCTATTAATGGAAACTTCTCTCCTATAAAGCTGTAAACTCTTCCGAATTCTGTTAAGAAATTTTGTATATCTTTTACAGTAACTTCTAAGATTGCAGAATAATCAAGAATATTCTCGTTAACATTGCCATAAACTGTAGTGCTATCCAACACTTATATCAAATCCTCATTTTAAAGTATATTAAAAATATAACATTTATTATCGCTTTTTGCAAGCAAATTATTAATTTACATACTATCTATTTATATCGACTTTAATCTTTTAATATTTTAATCATTAAAATAAACTTTTTTACCGACAATAGTAAAATTATAATTAATTTTATACCGCATAAATAAGGACAGAGAATGTTAAAATATATAATAATATCATTATTTATATTAAACACATTACTATTTTCAGCAAACTTTTTAGACGAACAAAAAAGATACCCCAGAGTAAGAAAAGCAATAGAAGATAAAGAACAAATAATCAAACAAAATCTACAAAACAATAATATATCTATAAACAAATTAAATATAATAATTATAGCATATAAAGAAGAATCTATATTAGAAATATATGCCAAAAATAATACAGATAAAACCTACAAAAAAATAGCACAATATAACATAGCATCAAAATCTGGCGTATTAGGACCAAAAAGAATGGAAGGAGATTTACAAGTTCCAGAAGGTTTTTATTATATAGATAGGTTTAATCCAGCAAGCAGTTATTATTTATCTTTAGGCATTAACTACCCTAATAAATCTGACCAGATAAAAGGAAAAAGAAACAAATTAGGTGGAGATATATTCATACATGGCTCTGAAGTTACTATAGGATGCATACCTATGACAGATGATAAAATAAAAGAAATTTACTTATATGCCGTACATGCTAAAAACAATGGGCAGACAAAAATTCCTGTATATATATTTCCATTTAAAATGACAGAAGAAAATATTAAAAATAGAAGAGAATCAGATAAATTAATAAACTTTTGGAAAAATATAAAAGTAGGATATGATGTATTTATTAATAGTAAAAGAGAAATAATATACAAAATAGATGAAAATGGAAACTATGAATATTGAAAAACAATATAAATCTTATATAATAAAATATCATTAACTAATATATTTAATGATACTGGAAAAATAAAAAATGATATACTTATCAAAAAAAATAAATGATGTTTCTTTTATAAATACATATCGTACTTGGGCTAATTATTTTGTTATTGCTGTATTATTAAATTATATATTTTTTAGAGTTTTTATAATTAATAATGAATCTGTATTTTATCTGCTGTCTTACATACTTAACTATAGCATTTTAATTACTTTTTTTTTGCTGCTTTTTTATAAATTTTATAACTACATGTTTGATTCTCAAATTTCATACTCTATTCTTGGCATAATATTTCTCATCGCAGGCACATTAAAACTATATATAACACATATAAACACATACAACATAATAGAATTGCTATTTTTTATTTCTACTTTAGTGCTTACTATATATATACTCTTTCCAATAATAATTAAAAAAGATATATATGAAATAACAAGAGGAGTTTATATTTTTCTATTATTAAGTTTAGTATCATCTAATCTAAATTACATAATAATATCAATAAACAAATTATTAGATTTTGATTTTTTACATTATTTTTCATCATATTTATCAGTATATTTATCAAAAGTATCATCTATATCTTTTATAATATTAATGATAGCGTATATAATGATATTTATGAATGAGATAATAATTAAAAACATAAATAAAGCTTTTGCATTATTAATACTTATAATTATATCTGTAACAGCATTTTTATTTGGAGAGAGATTTTTATTTTTCACAATTTCTTTATATAATGCATTAAATGTAGGCATATATCTTCCAACACTAATATATATGATTATAATAATGCTATTTTTAATAACTCTATTTAGCTCTTTCACAGCATCATTGCTTTTAAAAAAATATTATCCTGAACTTATAGCTTTGAGTTTGCTTATTATATCGGGGCTTGATATGAATAACTTTTCTTTAAGGTTAATATCAATGTTTTCAATAATGGAGCTTTCGAATTTAATTAATAAAAATGACGATGAAGTAAAATAAAAAAATTATGCTTTATTTAAATTCATTGCCTGCTGTAAAACATCTTTCAAGAATATTGAAGCCTTAGCATCATCTAAATTTTTATTATTAAACTCTAATATTATATATGTAATATTATCAACTTGTAATTTAAATATTTTATCTTCAGAATTAGGCTCCCCTACTCTAATCATTCCATTATAAACCATCCAACCCTTCAAAGTTACATGAGCATAACCATTATTTTTTAAATCAATATTCAAAACAAAATATGGACTTTTAGACTTATATAACCCAACCCTATCTTTTAATGTAATTTTATCTTCTATTTCTTTAACAGCATTATCAGCTATATTATTATTAACACTCTTGCAAGAAACCATTAAACTAATAAATATAATTGAAATAATAACTTTTTTCACCAATATTTTCCTTTAATTTACTTTGACTTACTTTGATTTTATTTGACAAGCATTATACCAAAATAAAAACAAAAATCAATAATTATGTATTTTTATTAATTGTTTAGGAGCCATAGATATTGCACGTTTTTTAGTTAAAATAAAGTAGGTATTCC
>OARM01000087.1_pt1 | contig 40115 bp, 35 predicted proteins | sample 1475591 | NCBI WGS metagenome assembly OARM01 (sample SAMEA3360676, study PRJEB22359) | human gut metagenome | biome: ENVO:urban biome; feature: ENVO:human-associated habitat; material: ENVO:feces | place: Bangladesh | collected 2011
AAATTATAAGGAATACCTGCTTTTTTTAAACTAAAAAACGTGCAATATCTATGGCGCCCAAACAATAAAAGATTATTTTAGTATTGACTTAGTTTTTTAAATACCGCACGCTGTATTTATTAAAATTATATATAGATGTTTTATAATATAAATTTTTTTGTTTCTTAATTTTCTTACCGTGCGGTTAATAGGTAAAAAAAATAACTATATAATTATTTTCTATATAATTATTTTTCACTCAATTAAATACTAGATAAATTGATATGAAAAAATATTGATATTTACTATAAATCATTATAAAATCATCAAACATAAAAAATATAGGAGTCTTTTTATTATTATGAAGATTAAGTTATTATTATTTATTTCTTCTTTGTTTTTGTTTGCATCTTGCGGAGGCGGAAATAAATTCGAAGAAGGAGTTTTACGCTTGAATGTTGGGCCAGAGCCTCAAAGTATAGACCCTACATTAAATTCTGCAATAGACGGAAGTATGTATATAATACATGCTTTTGAAGGTTTAGCACAGAAAGATAAAGAGGGTAAAATTGTAGGCGGTGTTGCTGAGAGTTGGGATATTAGTGAGAATGGCACTAAATATGTGTTTCATATTAGAAGCAATGCTAAGTGGTCTGATGGTAAGCCTGTTGTAGCTAATGATTTTGTATATAGCTGGAGAAGGGCTGCTGACCCTAAAACTGCTGCTAATTATAGTTATCAAATGGAGCCTTTAAAAAATGCTAAAAAGATTACTGCTGGTGAGATGCCTGTTGAATCTTTAGGTGTTAAGGCTATTGATGATAATACTTTAGAGGTTACTTTGGAAGCTCCTACTCCATATTTTGACCAGCTTATGGCTTATCCTGTATATTTCCCATTAAGAAAAGATATTATAGAAGCTAATCCTGATACTTGGACTATGAGTGCTGATACTTATATTGGAAATGGTCCTTTTAAAATGACTGAAAGAGAAATTGACAGTAAAATAGTAATGGAAGTTAATACTAATTATTGGAATCGTTCTATTATAGTTCCAAAGAAATTAATTTTTATATTGATGGATAATCCTACTTCTGTTGTTGCTGGTATAAAAGACGGTTCTATATATTTCTCTGATAGAGTACCTACTCAAGATATGGATACATTAAAAGAAGAAGGATATTTAAAAATAGAACCTTATCTTGGTTTGTATTATTATAGTTTAAATATTACTAATGAAACATTAAAAGATAAGAGAGTAAGAAGAGCATTAGCTTTGGCTATTGACAGAAATTATATAGTATCTCAAGTTACAAGAGGAGGGCAAACTCCTGCTGCTGCTGTTGTACCGCCTCAAATATCTGATGTTACTGGAAAGTTTAGAGAAAATGGACAAGATAGTTTTAGTTTAAAGGCTGAAGATTATCAAAAAAATATAGAAGAGGCTAAAAAATTATTAGCTGAAGCAGGCTATCCAAATGGAGAAAATTTCCCTGTACTTGAGTTTAAAACTAATCCAGGTGAGCATACATCTATATTTGAAGCTATTCAGCAGATGTGGAAAAATAATTTAGGAATAGATACTACTATAGTAAGTGAAGAGTGGGCAGTATTTCAATCATCACGCTATAGCAGAACTTATGTTATAGCAAGAAATGGTTGGATTGGAGATTATGATGACCCTATGACTTTTTTAGGTATGTTTTTAAGTTACAGTCCTCAAAATGTGGAAAGCTATAATAGTGCTATATATGATAGATTATTAGCTAATGCTTCTGCTACAGATGACAATACTATAAGAATGCCTTTGCTTCATAAGGCAGAAGAATTATTTATGGAAGACATGCCTATCATTCCTTTATATTATTACACATTGCCTTTATTGGTAAATGATAATTTAAAAGATGTTCAGTATGATGTGCTTGGTAAGCATAAGTTTTTCTATGCTTATTATGACAACACTGAAAAATAATATATTATAAACTAATAAATTAAAGAGAGGCTTTTGAATAATCAAGAGTCTCTCTTTTTTGTTTTAAAAAATAATTTACGCTCCCCGCCCTATAAGGTTTTTTGTTTTCAACTGCAAAATCTAACTTTCATTAATTTTATTGTTTTAAAAGAAGCACACCCGCCCTAGTTATTATTATTTTTTTAAGTTTTAATTCCTCACGCTGAGCTTATTTATAAACTTAGTTAAAATTCTTTTTTTAATACGATTAAATATTGTTACTTAGCCTACCGTGCGGCAGATAACGCATCAAATTTAAAAAAATCTTGGGTGGGGGTAGAAATTAGAATTTAAAGCAAAAAAGAAAAATGACGCAAAAATAGGAGTGGGTACAGAAAGCCTATAGGGTGGGTATGTAAATTAAATTTTAAAACACAACAACTTTTATTTATTTTATTTTAAACTTTATTTTACAAAATTTTAATAATATCATTTTCTGTTTTTCTCGCCCCAAATGCATATGGCATCTAATATTGGTATTAAAGATTTGCCTCTTTTTGATAAGCTATATTCTACTTTAGGTGGTATTTGAGGATATTCTTTTCTGCTAATTAAATCATCTTTTTCTAATTCTTTTAAAGTAACACTCAATGTTTTATGAGATATGTTTGATATTATTCTTTTTAATTCATTATATCTTACAATTTTTAATTCTGATAATATATATAGTATTATCATTTTATATTTACCAGATATTAAAGACATTGTATAAGCGAATCCTGTATCTTCCATATATTTTTCTTTTAAATTATCTTTTTTCATAAAATATATCCTTATACTTTACTTTTAGTTAGTATATAACATTTTTGTTAGTACTTGATTATAATAATATATAATACTATAATTATAATATCAATAGTAATTTGATAGATAGGAGCAAAAAATGAAAAAAATATTAATATTAAATGGAAGCCCAAGATTAAACGGCAACACTTTTTCTTTAATAGAAGAATTTACAAAAGGTGCGAAACTTAATGGAAATGATGTAATTAGATTTGATTTAGACAGAATGGATATACATTGCTGTAAGGGCTGTTTGAGAGGAGGTAAAAATCCAGATAGCCCTTGTTCTCAAAAAGATGATATGTTGAAAATATACCCATATTATAAAGAAGCAGATATACTCGTTTTAGCTTCACCTATGTATTATTGGGCTTTTTCTGCTCAGTTAAAAATAGCTATAGACAGATTATTTGCTGTTACAGAAATAGACCCAAATTATAAGACTCCGTATAAAGAGTGTTTTATGCTTATGGCAGCAGAGGGAAATGATGAAAATAATTCTAAGCCCGTTCTAGAATATTATCATTATTTGTTAAATTATCTTGGATGGAAAGATTTAGGATATTTGATAGTTGGAGGAGTGTTTAATGTTGGGGATATTAAAGATAAAAAAGAATTATTAAATAAAGCATTTGAAATGGGAAAATCTATATTATAAAAAATTAAAGAGAGGCTTTTGTATACTCAAGAGTCTCTCTTTTTTAAAATTATTTACGTACCCCGCCCTATAAGATTTATTGTTTAAAACTAATAATATGAATTTCATTAGTTTTATTGTTTTCTTAAAATAAGCACACCCACCCTAGTTATTATTAGTTTTTTAGGTTTTCACTTCCACGTTGAGCTTGATTAAAAATATAATTAAAATTGTTTTATAAATAGAATAAAATATTTTGATTAATCCACCGTGCGGTAGAAAATACAGAAAATTTTACTTGTTGTAACCTAATACGAAATCTTCTACTTCTTTGAAACTGTTTATATAACAATCATTTTTTAAATTTAGTAATGTTTGTTTGTCTGTAATGCCGTATAAGGCAATTAGTGCTTTTATGTTGGCATTTTTGGCAAACTCATAATCTGGGACACCGTCTCCTACCATAATAGTTTCTTCTTCTATTAGGCTATAATCTTTTTTTAAGTTATACCAAATATTTATATCTGGCTTTCTATAAGGATATATTCCATCGCCTATAACAGCTTTAAAATAATTAAATATATTTAGTTTTTTTGCTGTTGTAATTGTTATCTCGTTTGGCTTATTTGATATTATAAACATATTAATACTGAGTTTATAAAGTGATGTAAGCGTTTCTAATACATTGTCATAAAGCTTTGTATTGTCTGTAGAGTGTTTACTATAATAATCAATATAAAAATTATACACATCATTTTCAATACTTTCTAAATATTCTTTGTCATATTTATCAGCAAAATGATTTAATACTCTATTTATTAAAAGCCTAGCACCATTGCCAACATATTTTTTTGTGTATTCTATATCTAAACTTGGAAATTTTATATGTTCCAAAGTTTTGTTTACACTGGCATTTATATCTGGAATGGAATCTATCAATGTGCCGTCTAAATCAAATATTATATTTTTTATCATAACATATTTTATGCAGAAACAGTTTTTTTATGAGTGTTTCTAAGCTCTTTTAAATCTTTTTTTAATCTTCTTTTTTGATATGATTCAAGCCTATCTATAAAAGTAATTCCATTAGTATGGTCTATTTCATGCTGAAGAACTTTAGCTATATAATCTTTAGCATCTAATATTTGTTCTTTATTTTCTGTGTCTATGTATTTTACTTTTATTTCTTTATATCTTGCAACCTCATCGCTTATTTTAGGAAAAGATAAACAGCCCTCTTCTAATATTTCAGTATCTTCTCCATGCCAAATTATTTCAGGGTTAATTAAAGCCAACTTAAAATCAGGTTTCGTTTCATCATCAAAATCAGGTACAGATATTACTATTACTCTTTTTAATACCCCCACCTGTACAGCAGCAAGTCCAACCCCATTAGCCTTATACATAGTTTCAAACATATCATCTATTAAAGTTAAAATCTCTTCATCTACATTTTCTACGTAAGATGATTTCTCTTTTAATCTATCGTCTCCGTAAATTACTAATTTTCTAATCATATATTTTTTATACTCCTCGTAAAATCCGCTTCTTCTATTAATAATAGTTATTATATAATAATAAACTTTTTGTTTATAGTCAAGTGGCAAAAAGTAATATTCTAATTAAATATTAGTATTGAAGTTTTTTGTTTTTTTATTATACTTTTAGAATGAATAGAAGAAATCAATTTTTTGATAAGATAATAAAAAACTTCGATAAAGTTTCGGATATAGAAAAGAAAAGAATAATTGAAAGATTAGCTTTACTTTCAAATTCTCAAAATATAATAATAGAGAATTTAGAAGAAGGCATAATAGCAATAGATATCAACGGTATAATTCAAGGTATAAATAAAAAAGCATGTTTTTTGTTATCTATCCCAATAAACTCTGAAGATAAAGCAATTTCAAAATGTATAAATAACACCAATATAGGAAGATTAATATTAGAACTATTAGAAGCAAATAATACAGATACGAAAATTATAAAAGATGATAAAAATGACAGAATGCTTCAAATAGATATTTTGCCACTTGGAGATTCTGGAATCATTATAGGAACTTTAATAAAAATATTTGATATTACCAAAAGCTATGAAAGTGCTCAGAAGCTTAAACGTGCTGAACAGTTGGCATCTTTTACAACGCTTGCAGCTGGGGTTGCTCATGAAATAAAAAATCCTCTTGGCTCTATTTCTATATATGTGCAGTTGATAGAGAAAATTATTAAAAAAAATATGTACAATGATTGTCAGTGTTATAATGAGTTTAGAGATTATTGTAATATTATTAAAGAAGAGATTAGCAGGCTTGAAGATACCATTAATTCGTTTTTATTTTCTGTTCGTAAATTAGTTCTTAATTTGGAAGATATTAATATAAACTCTTTGATACTTTCTACTGTTGATTTTTTGAAATATGAAATAGAAAATAATAATATAAAAATAGATATAAAATTTGATATAGAAAATTTAATTTTAAAAATAGATGAGAAATATATAAAACAATGTTTAATTAACATAATACAAAACTCAATAGATTCTATTATAGAAAAGAAAAAACATAATAAATCAGATGAGAATAATATATCAATAAAGTTAAAATTATTAGATAATTATGCTTTAATATCAATTAAAGATACAGGCATTGGTATAAAAGAGGAAGAATTATCAAAGATATTTGAGCCATATTTTACAACCAAAAGAAACGGCACAGGATTGGGACTTACGAATGTTATACGAATAATAGAGGCACATAATGGTAGTTTTAATATAGAGAGCAAATATGGTTTTGGAAGCGAGGCTATTATTAAACTTCCTTTGATGCTTGAGAATCAAAAATTTTTGGAGAGTGATTTTTAATTTATGCCTAAGATATTAGTTATAGATGATGAGAAAAACATAAGAGACGGTATAAAGAAGTCTTTAGAGTATGAGGGCTATGAAGTAGTTACTGCGGAGAATGGAGAGAAGGGAATAGAAACAGTTTATAAAGGCGGAATTGATTTAGTTATTACAGATTTAAAAATGCCTGAAAAGACTGGAGAAGAGTTTTTGCATGACATATTAGAGTTTGATAAACATATACCAGTTATAATACTCACAGGGCATGGCAATATAGAAACAGCTGTTGATATGATGCGTCTTGGTGCTTATGATTTTATGACTAAACCTTTTAACATAGACAAAATGCTTCTTATTATAGCAAGGGCATTAGAAAATAAAAACATAAAAAAGACAAATGAAACATTAGAAAAAAGAGTTGACTATCATGAAAGTTTTTATGGAATGATAGGTCATAGCAGTAAAATGCTTAAAGTATATGAAGCAATAAAACAGGTGGCAAGAACAAAAGCTACTGTACTTATAGAAGGCGAAAGCGGAACTGGTAAAGAATTAGTTGCTAATGCAATTCATCAAATATCAGACAGAGCCAAACAGCCATATATTACTGTGAACTGTGCGGCACTTTCTGAGGGTGTTTTGGAGAGTGAATTATTTGGTCATGAGAAAGGTTCTTTTACTGGTGCAATAGATAAAAAAATAGGTAGGTTTGAGGCTGCCAATAAAGGCACTATATTTTTAGATGAGATAGGGGAAATTAATCAGGTTGTTCAGGTAAAGCTTTTGAGAGTGCTTGAAGAGAGAGTGATAGAGAGGGTAGGTTCTAATACTCCTATTAGTGTTGATATTAGGGTGATTGCTGCTACAAATAAAAAATTATCTGAAGAAATAAAAGAGGGTAGGTTTAGAGAGGATTTATATTATAGGCTTAATGTTATAAAAATAGAAATGCCTCCTCTTAGAGAAAGAAGAGAGGATATACCTTTACTTATAGATAATTTTATTAAAGAGTTTTCTCAGGTTCATAATATAGAGATTACTAATGTAGATAAAAAAGTATATAAACTATTATCTTCATTACAATGGGAAGGTAATGTACGTGAGCTTAGAAACACTGTAGAGACTATGGTTGTGATGTCTAAAGATGGCAAGATAGATGAAAGCAATATTCCTAATTGGGTTTTAACATCTAGCACAGATGATTTTATTATAGATAAAGAGATGACATTAGAAGAGCTTGAGAAAAAATATATAAATCATCTTTTAAGCAAAAACAATTTTAATAAAGCACAAGTAGCAAAGATTTTAGGTATAGAGCGTGCAACACTTTACAGAAAGCTTAAAGATTATAATGTTGATTAATTGTAGCTAGTTCCAACATATAATAAAAAATATAAAAAATTTATTGTTCTTTTCCCGCCTTACGGGGTGCGGACTTAGTTAAAGAACCTTATATCCTTCAGATACGCTTCGTGAAAGTGCAAATGTTTTAGCTTTATATTTTGGGATATATAAAATAATGTCTATATTCTGTATATACATCAAAAGCTATACTTCATTAAATGCAGTCTTTTTGCTTCTTTGGGTCACGCCTTACCTAAAGGTACTTCCTACGGTCGCCCTGAAGGACTCCCTTTGGTCGCCGGCACTTCCTTCGGTCGCAAAAGAAGTGGGGGTGCGTGGGCAATAATTAAAATTAAAAAAAATTATATAATAAAAGGGGCTTTTAAAAGCCCCTCATAAATTCATTTTTCAAAAAATTATTTTACAGCTGTCATTATAATTTCAGTTGTATTTACTTCTCTTGGGTCTGTTTTTGTAAGTGATTTTAATTCGCTGTAATTTGAAATTATTATAGGAGATGTTATATCATATTCTTTTTCAACTTCTTCCTTTTCAAATTCTATAAGCAAAGTACCTGCTTTTACTTTATCTCCTTCTTTAACATGAGCTTTAAAATATTTTCCGCCAAGTCTTACAGTATCCATTCCTATATGTATTAATATTTCAACTCCTCCAGCTAATAAACCTATAGCATGGTTTGTATCTATCATAGTAATAACTTCACCATCTACAGGAGCATATACTTTACCTTCAGAAGGTATAATTGCCATTCCATCTCCAAGTGCTTTGCTTGAAAAGGCTTCATCTTTTACTTCTGTAATATCAATTAATTTTCCATTAATAGGTGCTTTTATTTGAATTTTTTTAGAGAATAATCCCATAATATAACACTCCGTTTTTTATTGATTATTTATAATAAGTTTAACATAAACAATTATAATGTAAAGAAGTTTATTAAAAATTTAATTTTTTATATTAACAATATCAAAAACTTTACTCTCTTCAAATTTTGATAACTTTTCTTTTTCAGTAACTGTAATAAATACTTGACCTAATGTTTTTATATATTCTAAAATACTTTCTCTTTTAATATTATCAAGTTCAAGCATAGCATCATCTATTAATAGTATTGGGGATTTTTTTCTGTATTCATATAATATTTTTTCGCTTGCCAGTTTCATTATAAGAGTAAGCATTCTTTTTTCACCTTGAGAAGAAAATTTTCTTGATAGAGAATCCTTATAAAAGAATTGATACTCTGCTCTATGTATGCCAAAATATGTAGTACGCATTTTTATCTGCTCTTTTATTGTACTTTCTAATTTTTTTATATATTCATTTTCATTTGCTATATCTTCTATTGTAGATAAATATTTTATTTTGTATGGGTTATCATTTTTAAAAATAGTTCTGTATATTTCATTCATCTTTTCTTCTAAAAGCATAGAATATTTTTTATTTTCATTAGCAATATATAAAGATAATTTTGCTATATCTTCATTATAAATATGAGCATCATTTGGACTTGTTGTCAGATAAATATTTCTCATTTTTAGAAGTTTGTTGTATTTTATGAGTGATAAAAGATATTCATTTGAAATGCTTGATATTAGCATATTAAAATAATCTCTTCTAAGTTTAGGCTCTGATGTTACCATATCAGTGTCATTGGGAAGAAATATAACATAAAGTATTTTGCCTATTAAATTTTTTCTTGAGGTAATTTCTTTTTTGTTTATAAATACTTTTTTTGTTTTTTTTTGATATACTATTTCTATATTAGTGTCATAATTCAAATCATCTTCTTTGAATATTCCTCTTAAAAAATAATTATCATTTCCATATTTTATTAATTCTCTGTCTAAACGAGTTCTAAATGATATTCCATTTCCAAGAATATATATAGCTTCTAGTATATTAGTTTTTCCACAACCGTTTATTCCATATAGTATATTAATATGCTTTGAAAACTCGAATGTATTTTCATTATAATTTCTAAAAGAACGTAATGTTAGTTCTTTGAGTATCATAAATATCCTTAAATATAATAATTAATGATTATACACTATAATTATAAAAGTTTTAATATATTTAATTATTTTTATATATTTATTTTTTTGTATAATGTTACATCCATTTCGCCGTCAAGAAACTCAGCTAATTTAGGAACTATGGTTATAAAATGATTGCTGCTGTTATGAGACTTTATAGCTTCTTCGTCTTTCCATTCTTCTATAAAAGTTAAACATAATCCGTCTATGCTTTCATAAATATCATAAGCTATACATCCATCTTCTTTTCTGCTTTCTATTATTAATTCTTTAGCCAATTTTAAAAAATCATCTTTTTTATCTTTTTTTATATAGTTTTTGGCTACAATTTTAATCATTGTTTGTGTCCTTATTATTTATTCTTTTATTATATTTGTTTTGTGCTATAGTGTATGATTCAAATAATATAGTTTTTATAGCCTCTATTACATTTTCACCCAAATCATTATCTATATTTTCTCTTTCGCTTTTACTAAAAGAAGATAAAACATAATCATTAACCTTTTTTCCAAAACTTGGTCTTCCTATTCCAACTCTAAGTCTTATAAAATCATCAGTTTGTAATTGTGCTATTAAACTTTTTATTCCATTATGCCCGCCAGAACTTCCGCCTTTTTTTATCTTAAAAGTTCCAAACGGTATATCCATATCATCATATATTACTATTATATCTTCTGGTTTTATATTGAAAAATTTTGATATATAAATGGCAGATTCTCCGGAGAGATTCATAAAAGTTTGAGGTTTTAATAGTATAAAATCTGTGTTATTAAGTTTTGCTCTTGTAAATAATGATTTTTTTTTGTTATTGTCGAATTTGAGAGATAGGTTTTGTGCTAATTTGTCAATAATAATAAAACCTATATTATGTCTATGATTTTTATATTCTTCGCCCGGATTACCAAGCCCAATTACTAATTTTGTCATAGATACTTCTTTTTAGATGTTTTATTATTAGATTCAAATAAAACCTTACATATAGCATCAACTACATCATCAGTTATATCTTTTATTTTTTTTCTTTCATCTTTTGTGAAAGGGGATAAGACGAAATCAGCTATTTCTTGACCTTCAGCAGGCGCACCTATACCAATACCAACTCTAGTAAAATTATTACTTTTTAATGACTCTTCTATGCTTTTGATACCATTATGTTTTATAGGACCTTCTTTTTCTTCATTGTCATTATCATTAGCATCATTTTTAGCGATTACAAGTTTAAACTCGCCTACAGGAATATTCATATCATCATATATAACAATAATATCATCAACTGCGATTTTCATGAAGCTAGCCATATATAAAGCAGCCTCACCAGAAAGATTCATAAAAGTTTGCGGTTTGAGGAGAAGATATTCAATTTTACCATATTTAGCTCTACCAAATACAGTTTTCTTTTTTTTAATATCTAATTCTACATTAAGTTTCTTGGCAACCTTATCAAGTATCATATATCCGACATTATGTCTATGATTCTGATATTCACTTCCAGGATTGCCAAGTCCCATAACTAATTTCATCATAAAATAAGATTATCCTATAACTTTATTATTATGCTTCAGCAGCAGCGCCTTTATTAGGAGTATCTTCATCTTGTGTAGTAACAACAGTAACAACAGCTTTAGAACCATCTCCTACAGGATCTACACCTTCTGGGAATTTAATATCGCTTATGTGTAAGCTGCTTCCAACTTTAAGGTCAGTAACATCAATAGTTATTTCTCTAGGTATAGAACCAGGGAAAGCTTTTATAGGTAATTCGTATTCAACTTGTTCTAATGTACCGCCGCCTAAACGAACGCCTTCAGGTGTTCCTTCAATACGAATAGGCACGAAAGTTTTTATTTTTTTGTTTCTGTCTATTTCATAGAAATCTATGTGTCTGATAGTTCTTTTAATACCATCTAATTGATAGTCTTTAACTAAAACTTCTCTTTTTTGATCATTTTCTATATCTAAAGTAATAATATCATGCTGTCCAGCTAAAGAGAATATTTTTACGAATTCTTTTAATTCTACAGCAATAGAATATTCTTTTCCTCTTCCATAAAGTGTAGCTAAAGCATATCCGTCATTAATTAGTTTATGGCCTACGCTTTTTTTAGTAGTATCTCTTTGTAAAGCTTTAATAGTGTAATTTTCACTCATTTTAGTTTCCTTCAAAAAATAATGTTTTACTGATCAAATAAAACGCTTATAGAACGTTCTAAATGTATATATTTAATAGCATTAGCAATAACAGGAGCAACAGAGAGCACTTCTATTTTACTGCCTAATCTGTCAGTCATTACTTTTAAGCTATCAGTAATATAAAGTTTTTCTACTTCACTAGCATTGATTCTCTCGTAAGCATCACCAGAACATACAGCATGAGTTATAAATATATATATTTTTCTCATACCTGCTTTTTTAAGAGCTGCAATACCTTTAAGTAATGTTCCGCCGGTATCAATAATATCATCTATAATGATAGCATCTTTACCTTCTACATTACCAATAACATTCATAACCTCGCATTCATTTGCTCTGTCTCTTCTTTTATCTATAATAGCAATATCGAGATTAAGAGTTTTTGCTATAAATCTAGCTCTTCCTACACCGCCTATATCAGGTGAAACAACCATAGCATTTGATATATCTATATCCTTTCTTATTTTTTCTAAGAAAACATTTTTAGAAAGCATATGATCAACAGGTATATCAAAAAAGCCTTGTATTTGAGCTGCGTGCAAATCAAGAGCTAAAACTCTGTGAACGCCAGAAGCTTGCAAGAGGTTAGCTACTAATTTAGCAGTTATAGGCACTCTAGGTTCATTTTTTCTATCTTGTCTAGAATATCCGTAATATGGTATAACAGCAGTAATTCTTTTAGCACTAGCTCTTTTTAAAGCATCTATTACACAGAATAATTCCATCCAACTTTCATTGCTGGAAGGTCTTCCTGTAGGCTGAATTATGTATGTATCTTTATTTCTAGCAGTTTCTTCTATTTGTACGAAGGTTTCACCATCAGCGAATTTGCGTATTTGCATATTGCCCAATTTAATGCCTAAATTATCAACAACATCTTTAGCAAGCTGAGGGTTAGCTGTACCGCTTAAAACTAATATTTCTTCTTCTATACCCATAATTACAACCACATTAAAGAAAAGTTGGGGTGGGAGGATTCGAACCCCCGAATAAATGGACCAAAACCACTTGTCTTACCGCTTGACGACACCCCAGTATTGATTTTTTTATTTCTAAAAGCTTATGAGTACCGAATTATACTACATAATAAAAAATTGTCAAGAGGCTTTATTGTTAATTAATAAATATATTTTATATTTTATTATATAAAATAGTATAAAGTTTTATATTATTTGCTTGATATTTTGTAAAAAATTATTATAATTCTTTCAATAAAATGGTGATTAAATTAAATAATATAAAAAGGAGAATCTTTTATGGAGAAAAAAATAATAAAAACTCACAAAGCACCACAAGCTATAGGTCCTTATTCTCAAGCTGTTAAAAGCGGAAATTTTATATTTGCTTCAGGTCAGATACCTCTAGACCCTGTTAGCGGTGCTATGGCTGAAAACAATATTCAAGCACAGACAGAAAGAGTAATGGAAAATATTAAAGGTTTATTAGAATCTGAAAACTTAACTTTTGCTAATGTTATTAAAACTACTTGTTTCTTAAGCGATATGGCTAATTTTGCTGCTTTCAATGAAGTATATGCTAAATATTTCACAGAAAACCCTCCTGCAAGAAGTACAGTAGCTGTTAAAGCTTTACCTAAAGATGCTTTAGTAGAAGTTGAAATTATAGCTGTTGTAGAGTGATTTTGACTATTAAAGCCATGTGTTTTGATGCATGGCTTATTTTATTTAAGCACTTTAATAAAAAATAAATCATAAAAAAATCTAAACAAAGAGAATAAAATGAACATAAGAAATTATATATCTTACCTTATTAAGGGTATGGCTATAGGTGTGGCAAATGCTATACCTGGTGTTTCTGGCGGTACTATAGCGTTTGTACTTGGAATATACGAAAATCTTACTTATGCTATATCTACTTTGCCTACTGCTATTATTAAATTAAAATGGAAAGAGGTAGGGGAGAGCTTAAAAATATTAGTACCTGTTTTTTTGGGTGCTGGAGTTTCTATAGTACTTTTTTTAAATATTATTAATTATTTATTTCAATATTACCCTATACCTACTAAAATATTTTTTGTAGGGCTTATACTTGGTTCTTTTCCGTTTGTTACTAAGACTATAGATAAATTTGATTTTAAAGTATTTATATCTTTTTTTATAGGTGCTTTTATAATGGCAATATTTGTTTACTTCGATATTAATAAGCCTGCTGGAGAGACTACTTATACTGGAGATTTTTCTATATTTTATGGTATTAAATTATTTTTTTGCGGTATAGCTGCGGCTGTTGCTATGGTGATACCTGGTATATCTGGTTCTTTGCTTTTATTAATATTGGGTGAGTATGAGAATGTATCTAATCTTGTATCTACTCTTACTAAAAATTTTGCTAATGTATATCCATTAATGTTTTTAGGTCTTGGAGTTGCTATAGGAATTTTTACTATATCTAAACTTGTTACTATTGTTATACAAAAACATAAATCTATATTATTTGGTTTTGTACTTGGTATAATAGTTGTATCTTTTTTAAGTTTATGGCCTAATATTACTACTTTAAGTTTGGGAATGCTTACAGCAACAGTTTTATCTATGTGTTTTGGCTTTTTAATTGCTATGATTATGGAAAAAATATAAAGTTTTTATTTATTTTTTTATAGCATAGTGTAAAATTTATAATATATGCATCCGACTATTATAATAGTACAAAGAGGATAATAAGATGAAAAGATTAAAAAACAATAAATTATATCTATTATTAACTTTAGTATTAGTAGCTTTTGCATACTTATACACTAGTTTGATTGCTCAGACCTCTTCTGATAGAATTAGTATAGAAAATTATAATGATTTGCCTAACTCTAGAAGACTTGTAACTAAACTTAATATTAAACATATAGAAGAAAATAAAGTGGAAGTAAGTTGGGTTGGTATTTATCATCCGAATTTGATGTATTATGTTTATAGAAGTGAAGACCCTATTTTAAGTAAAACAGTGCTTACTAATGCAAAAGTGGTAGCTTCAACAAAAGCAACTAACGCTTCTACTACATATACTATCTATGATAATTTACCTAAATATGATAAATATTATTATGCTGTAATATCATATATAGATAATATTAATTTCTACACTGCTACAGAAAATATGGATTTGATGCAGTTTGAATATTATGACCCATTTAAAAATGATATGACTAATATTAATAATGAAATAAATACTAATGAAATCATTACTAATAATATTATTACAAATGATATTATAACTAATGACCTTAATACTAATAATACTTACTTTACAAATGATATGCTTACAAACATAGTAAGTAGTAATGATTTTTTAAGTTATTATCCTAATACTAATTTATTTGATACAAATTATAGTATATTGCCTCCTACAAATTATGTTGATCTCTATTACACTACTAATAGAATAGACTCAAATAGAGGAATAGTTTTCAGTACAAATTATTACAATTATACTAATTATTATAATTTGACTAATAATTATACTAATTACTATAACACTACTAAAATATATATAATTAATCCTACTAATGATTCATTGACTAATGAAATTAATACTAATGATTTTGTTACTAATGACTTTACAAATCAAAGCCGTATGGTTGAAAACGTTACAAATGAATTAAAGGTTACTAGTTTTACAAATGATAAGAATGAGAATATTGTTAATGTTGAGATAAAAAAAGATAACACTAAAAAGACTCCAACTGAATATCAAAGATATAGTTCTGAATATCAGAGGGCTTTGGCTCAGTTTAAGGCTAATAATTATGCCGGAGCAATTAAAATTTTAGAGCCTATATCAAGAAAAAAAGTTGATAGTGCTTTATATTATGATATTAATTTACTTCTTGGTAAATCCTATAAGAGTGCTGGAAGAAAAAAGAATGCTTTAGATACATTGAAAAAAATAAAATCTATTAATCCTAATGAAGTTAATTTCTGGATTAATCAAGTTTTAAGTGATTTATAATAAAAGGAGAGATTATGAAAACTTATGCAGCAGTTTTAGCTTCTGTTATTACAGTTGTAGCTATATTGATAGGTGTTTTTATTACTAAAGTTTCTACCTTGTCTTCTCCTGAAAGATATTTCCAGAAAGGAAAAAGATATTATGAATTAGAAAATTATAATGAAGCTATCAATAATTTAAATGAATATTTGTCTATAGACAGCAGGTCAAAACCTGTAAGCAATGTAGCAGAATCTTATTTTATTGTAGCTGATTCATTAAAGAAAATGAAAAATTATAATTTAGCTAAAAATCGTTTATCTGAAATAATAGACGGTGTGGGTTTTGAAGCTTATCAGCTTGATGCTATAATAGCTTATGCAGATATAGCAAGATTACAAAACAGTGCTGACCAATATATCATTGCTAAATTACAAAATAATTTAAAACCTGCTGATAAATCTTTAGCTTCTACTATAAATATGCAATATGGATATCAGTTGTTCTTTGAGAAAAAATATGGTGAAGCTTTAAGTTATTTTTTAAGGTCAGATGGTGAGTTAGCAGTTTTGGGAAGAGCTAGAGTTTATTTCGCTATGAATGAATATGACAGAGCTTTTGAAATATATGAAGATTTCTTAAAATATTATAATACTAGCATTTATTATAATGAGGTTTCAAGAACTTATCTTATTCAAGTACCTGCTATAGCTCATAGAATGTATGTTCAAAAGAATTATGTTAAAGCTAGAATGTATTATAATAAAATAGCTACTCTTTTCCCTAGAACAAAATATCAGGAAGAGGCTTTATTTAAAATTGGTGAGTCTTATTATAATGAGAAAAATTATAATAGTGCTGTAGATTATTTTAATAGAGTAAGATTAAATAATGTTTATACTCTTGATGCTGAAGCTTTGCTTTATATTGGATTATCATACTTCAAAGTTGGAAGATATTCTGATTCTTATAAAGCTTTAGATACATTTGTTAATACTTATCCAGATAATCCAAATGTTTCAAGAGCTAAAGATTATATGGCTGCTTTACAAGAAACATTATTAGCTATTAATTAAGTTAATAACTTTTAATAAATAAAAAGACCTTGAGCAAATTAATTTTTGTTTAAGGTCTTTTTTTATTGTTTTCTGAACTTGATAATTTGTTTATATCGTCTATTAAATTGGATATGATATCTAATTTATTTGATTCAACTTTTTTTAATTTTTCATAAGTGTTTAGAAGTTTATCATCTCTATTTTCTAGGTTGCTGCTTTTTATAGTTAATAGACTTTCTGGAGTTGTTTCTAAGGCTCTTGCTATTTTATTTAATCTTTTTACTGATATATTTCTATTACCAACTTCTATGCCTTGCAAATATTTACTTGACACCCCCGCATGTTCTGCTAGGGCGTCTATAGTCATTTTTTTGCTTTTTCTAAGTAATCTTATGTTGTAACCTAAATTATATAATAAGATTTCATTTTCCATATATAAAGTCCTTTTATAATAGAATATTTTATATTATATGAATTTTTAATCTTTAAAAAAACAATATATAAGTTGTATATTGCATGAAAATACCTATTTTTTTGTTTGAAATGTAGTAGATTCATATTAAAAAGTTGCTCTATAAAAATATTAATTAGAGTTTACATAATTTTTTTGTGTTGTTTTTTTTAAACTATCCGAGAATTATAACAGTATTATGTAAACAATTTATAAAGAATAGGGGTAGTTTTTTAATGGTAAAAGCAATTATATTAGGATTTATTCAAGCAGTTACTGAATTTTTGCCAGTATCTAGTTCAGGTCATTTGAGAATAGCAGAATATTTCCTTCAGTTTAATACAGAAAACATATTATCTTTTGAAATAGCACTTCATTTTGGTACATTTTTAGCCACTTGTTTGGTATTTCGTAAGGATATTATTAATGCAATAGTTGGTTTCTTTTCTGGATTAAAAGATATTAAATATTCAAGCAAAAATAGCGAAGGTTTCAGGGTTGGGCTTATGGTAATTATAGCTTCAATACCTGTTGCTATAGTGGGTTTGTTTTTAGAGGAATATTTAAGCAATATTGATATAAAGAGAGTAGGGCTTAATCTTATTATAACTGGTTCTATACTTCTTCTTACAAAAAAAGCTGATAGAGGAATTAATAAAGATGCTCTTACAACAACATATTATAATGCTTTATTGATTGGTTTTGCTCAGGCTATAGCAGTTTTCCCTGGAATATCAAGGTCTGGTATGACTATAAGTGCTGCTTTATTTTTGGGGCTTAATAGAGATTTTGCAGGAAGATTTTCTTTTTTAATATCTTTGCCTGCTATATTTGGTGCTTTGCTTCTTTCTTTAAAGGATTTAACAGACTTTAATTTTACTTATGTAATAGTTGGGCTTCTTACTTCTTTTATATTTGGAGTTATTGCATTAAAGTTTTTAATGTCTTTTCTCAAAAAAGGAAAGCTTTATTACTTTAGTTTTTACTGCATAATAGTTGGTTTAGCTGTGTATATATATTTTATTAATGCTTAAAAATAGCTGGAGTTTTTATAATGTTTACTAAAAGAAAATTAAACATACAAAAAAGAGCTGAGAGTAAAAATGTTTATCAATCATATGATGATAAAAATAGAAACCCTATATATGATATTATTGGTTTTTTATGCATACTTTTTGCTGGTATATTAATTTTATCATATTTGAGTGCTAATATAGGAGAGATGAATACTTCTCTTGCAACAAATAATTTACTTGGTAAGTTTGGAGCTTATATTGCTGAGTATTCATTTTCTGCTTTTGGTGTTTCTTCTTTTGTAATACCTGCATTTTTTATATATGCTGGAGTAAATATTATATTAAAAAATTCTGTTAAAAATATTTTGATGTTTGCTCTTCTTTTATCATTTGTGATGATGTTGTCTAGCATACTTCTTGATATATTACTTGGAGATAAGGCTTTTTATTATAAAGGCGGAATGATGGGAGAGGTTATAGGAGGCTCTCTTGCTTCATTATTTGGAAATATTGGTGCTGTAATAATAACTTCTGCTATACTTCTTATTACTATAATAGTATTTGCTAAAGTTTCTCTGCTTGATTTAGTTAATTATTGCAAAGATATGGTAAAAAAAATAGATTTAAAAGATGTTGAGAGAAAAATATCTGATACTATAAAAACTAAAAAAGAAGAGATGAAAAGAGATGAAATGAAAGAAGAAGGAAATGAAAAAAATTATAAAAAAGAAAATAATAAAAAAAGTTCTTCTATGGATTACTTGCCTATATTTAGTAAAAAAGAAGTATCTGATTTTGAGTTTAGCAATACTCCATTTATAGAAAAGATATCTTTCAATCATTATAATTCATCTGAGAGAAAATATAATAAAAATGAAAATATAAATGATAATCTAATGGACGACTTTTTTAATAAGAGAAATGATTTTGATGATGCTAAGAATAAAGAATTAGATTATATGGTTGAGAGTTTAAATAATTTGAAAAGAGATAATTATGGAAGGATTAATGTTAATGCAATAGAAGATAGAGAAGAGGATATGGGTAATTCTTTATTTGAGGCTGCATTTGGAAATAATATAAAAACTGATATAAAAAAAAAAGAAGATGCTTTCAATCAATATAATGAATTAAAACAATATGATGATGAATATAATAAAAATGTTCATGAGGCAATAGAAAATATTGATTGGGATTTTAGCATTAATAGAGCCAAAAAGTCAGATTTTAAAAAGGCTGCTTACGAAGGTAATGTTAATTATTATGATACAACAGAAAATTTTTTGAGAGCTAAAAATAGTATAAATAGCGATTATGATGAGAGTGTGATACTTGAAAATATATATAAAAACAGAGAGAGAAAGTTTAAAGAGTTAAATAGTAATGATGAGAAAATAGAAAATAACAAAATAGAATATATTGAAGATTTAGATAAATTATATAAAGAGTATAAAGAAAAAACTCTAAAAAAAGAAAATACTATAAATCAGCCTATTGATGATTTTAATGATACTAATGCTTTATATACAACTAATAGCTCTTTTAAAACTGATAATAAAGAAAATATATTAGATAAACTAAGAAGAGTTGCTAATGAAAATAAACAATTAAAAGAAATGTATGACAGAGAGCATGGCAAAATAAAAAGAGGAAGCAATAACAAAGAACAGTTAAATTATTCAGAAACGACAACTAATAAGTGCAGTCACTTTGAGTTTCCTATGGGTTATGCTTCAAAGAGAGCTTATAGAAGAGAAGACCATATACCAAATTACAATAACAATAATATTATTGATGATGATAGTATATTAAATTGTTTTGATTTGGACGAAGAAGAGCTTTACAATGTTGATAAATCTTATAATGATATAGAAGATGTAAAAATAAAAGATGATTTGAGAGAGCTTCATAATTTTTCAAATGATTCTAAATATTATGATAATACAAGCAATAATGAAGAAGAATATGATGTTGAAAAAGAACTTCAGAAATATGCTGAAAAATTAAACTCTATAGAAGATATAAAAAATGATAATGAAACTAATAGCGGTTTTATAAATATAGAATCAGAAAAAAAAGTAAACACATTAAAAGAGCCTCAAAAGCCAATACTATATAAAAATCATAAAAATGATTTTGACTTAATACAATCAAACTTTGACAGCAAGTATGTAGATAAACATTATAAAGCTCCGCCATTTGATTTGCTTAATAGATCAATTCCTGTAAATGATAATGCAATGCTTGAATCTATAAAACAAACAGCAATACAATTAGAAAATACATTGCTTGATTTTAATATAGAAGCTAAAGTTACAGGAGTATCAAGAGGACCTGTTATTACAAGATATGAGCTTGAATTAGCGGCAGGTACTAGAGTGTCAAAAATATCAAACTTAACGGACAATATTGCTTTAGCACTTGCTTCAGAGAGTGTGAGAATAATAGCACCAATACCAGGTCGCTCTGTTATAGGTATAGAGATACCAAACAAAGTGAGAAATGCTGTATTTTTAAGAGATGTATTAGAAAGCAGCGATTTCAGACAATCAAAGCTTGATATACCATTTGTATTAGGAAAAGGAATATATGGAAACAATGTTGTATCAGATATGTCTGAAGCTCCTCACTTACTTGTTGCTGGTACTACTGGTTCTGGTAAAAGTGTTTGTTTATCTACAATAATACTTTCGCTTTTATACAAGTTTAGACCTGATGAGCTTAAGTTTATATTTGTAGATAAAAAGAGAGTTGAGCTTTCTATATATAACGGCATACCGCATTTAATGTCTCCTGTTGTTTCTGATGAGAAGAAGGCTACTATAGTGTTGAGATATATTGTAGACATAATGGAGAAAAGATACGAAAGAATGGAGAGATTCTTCGTTAGAAATGTTAAGACTTACAACGAAAAAGTAAAACAGCTTCTTAAAGAGGGAGAGACAGAGTTTAATGGAGAGCCTTTAGAGTTGTTTCCATATATAGTTTTGGTGATAGATGAGCTTCACAATTTGATGGTTGTTGCATCAAAAGAGGTTGAGGATTTAATATCACGTTTGGCGGGTATGAGTAGGGCTGTTGGCATACACTTAATAATTGCCACACAAAGACCTTCTGCAGATGTTGTTACTGGTGTTATAAAGGCTAATTTACCTACTAGAATTGCATTCCAAGTACCTAACAAAACAAACTCACGTATTATAATAGATATGTCTGGTGCCGAGCAGTTATTAGGTAAGGGAGATGCTTTATTCTGTTCTTCTGGAAGCCAGATGCCTGAGAGGGTTCAGGGTGCTTTTGTTTCTGATAATGAAGTTAAGAAGGTGGTTGATTATTTATCTGGAGAGATGTCTCCTATGTTTGATGAGAGCTTGATTGCGGCATTAGAGGGAAGCGATGATGACAAAAACACTGATGAAGAGGATATATTAGACGAAGAGCTTTGGGAAGATGCTGTTGAGCTTGTAGCAAGAACAGGTAAAGCTAGTGCATCATTCTTACAAAGACGTTTAAAAATAGGTTATAACCGTGCTGCTAGAATAGTAGAGATTATGGAGCGTCAGGGTATTGTAGGTCCTGAAAACGGCTCTAAGCCAAGAGAAGTGCTGATTACATTAGACGATAGATAATAAAATTTTAAGGCTCGTTTACAGTTGGTAGGCGGGCTTTTTTAATACAAAGTTTATATAAAAAACTTATTTTGAATTGCTTTCTACTATTTTAGTTATATATTCATCATCTTGCAATCTATTGTTTATATCATTTTTTTTATCATCTTTATCATTACAAGAAACAATAAAACCAAATAATATTAGAGTTAGTAATAATAATATTTTTTTATACATAAATACTCCAAATATTACTAAACATTATTAATATATATTTTTCATACTTTTATATTATCGGTATATATATTATACAAAATTAATTAATTATTTGAAATATATGTACAAAATATTTTTTATTTTTAAAATAAAAAAAGTTTCTGAAAGTTCAACTCATTTTATTATTACTAATTATTTTTTTAAGAAAAAGCTTCTATAACACGTATTAATGTATTTTTATATTCTTTTAACATTTCATCATAATCTTTCAAATATTTTATATAATACCAATCAAAATTATTATCACATTTATCGTATTTTTTTAAATTAATTTTTCTTTCTTCTATTTTTCTTAAAACTTTTCTAGTCCTTTTCTCATCGTCATAAGATATTTTTTTTCTCAAACCACATTCAAGATAATAACCATCTGTGGTAAATCCAACTAAAACTTCTTCGCCTGCTATTTTTATTTCTTTAGCTAAAGTAACCCATTCATAACAATATAAAAAATCATTATTTGGATACATTAATATTCTTGATTTATCATCATCAGTAATTATATTATTATTATTTCCATCATAATAATATAATTTAAAGTCTGTATGTTTTTTCAAGAATTTAGCAAACATTGTATGCACTTTAGTTGACAATGGTATATCCCAAATACTTTGCTTAGTATTATTGCGATATAAATAATAACCTCTGTTTCCTTTCATTTTTATTGTACCTGTACCATATATATAATGAAATAGATTTGTCTTATTCTCATCACCATCTGTAATATCTTTTATTAATAAATATCTGAAATCATTTTCATCTTTAACATATTTTTCATAATTATCAATTATATTTTGACAGTTTTCTTTTATACCTTTTTTTATATTTTTTTTGATATTTTTATTATTTATTTTTTTAGACATGGCTTTTATAAAATTAATAAACCTTTCTTTATCAGCTTGCCTATTATCCCATAATTGATAATTTTTAAATATATATTCTGTATATATATTACATTTATATTTATATTCTTTGCATCCTTTTATTATATTTTCTATATCAATAAAAGAAAGCATAGCTCGATGTATTAAATAATTGCCATTTTTATTATTAAAGCCATCTTCGGTAAACATATAATTTACTACATCAACTATATTTTCATTATCTATATTATCTAATAAGAAATCAATATTACCTTGTAATAATATATTATTCTCACAAGCATAAATATTTTTATTAATATTTTCATTGTTTTTATTTAATTTCTCTAATTTCTTTTTTTCGGACTTTATCAAATCTTTTGTAAACAAAGTATTTTTTATGCTGTCTTTCTTATTAGATAATTGTATTTTTATTATTTCAAATTCATCTTCGGTAATAATTTTATCAATTAATTTCATTTGATAATAAATGTTATCATATAGATTATCAGTATTATATAATAAATTTCTTATGAGTCTTAATTTATTAAAATATTTATTTCTTATATTATCTATATTTTTAACTTTTTTTGAGTATTCATAATTAAGTATTTTAAATACAGCAAATATTAAAATACTTTTTCCTATACTATTTGTAAATTCAAATAAATTATCATCATTATCATCATAAAATACATTTAAATTATCATAAAATGTAGAAATTTTTTCATATTTATCTTCATTATTATTTTTTGATTCACTATAGTAAAATATTTTATTAAATAAGATATTCAAATTATCTTTTCCAAGTTCTGAAAGTATATCAAATATATTAATAATGAAATTTATATTCTCTTTTAAAGTTGTTTTTTCATCTTCTTCCTTTTCTATAGAATTTGCTTTTAATTTATTTATGTATTCTTTTTTTTCTTTATCACCTTTATGACTGAAAAATAATTCAAAAAAATCTAAATTTGATTTTTCTATTTGTAGTTTTCTAGTATCTTCAACAATTTCTATTTGAGAATAATAAAGCATTTCAAAAATAAAACTAAATAGCTTCATAAATAAATCATCAACATTTTTATAATCTTTAGTCAATATCCAAATAAAATTGACCCAAGAAGTATCTATTTTTATTTTATATTGCTGTAATATATCGTTGTCAATTTTATCTTTAAAAAAATCTTCTAATAATGCTTTAAAATTTTCAAAACTTGTTAAAGGCTTTCCTCTGGCATTCATTTTCAAATAAATTTCATCAGTTAAATTAAAATTATTTAAAGGTAAAAAATAGAATTGTATATTTTTTAATCTATCAAATAAATTTTCATTATACAGTTTATATTTTGCATCTATTTTATCTATCATATTAAGCATAGCTTTTATAGTAGGGTCATTTTCATTTGTAAACCAATAAAAGTTTTTTATTATATTAGACAATTTCTTTTCATTTGAATAATATTTTTTTATATATTCTATATTATCTATTATATTTTTACAAAACTCTCTTGACGATACTCTTGTAGAATAAGTAAATTTTTTTAAACCTTCTTTTATTTCTTCATTAAATCCATCTTCCCTTAATGCTATATACCAATGAAGCAAAAATAAAGTTGTAATTCTCTGCTGTCCGTCTAATAAATAAACTACATTTTTATCTACAGAGCCATATATAAAATCTAATTCTAAATTTTTATCGTCTTTTAAGCATTCAAATATTTTATCTAAAAATCTATCTGCTACTGCACTTTCATTTTCTCTGCCCTGAGCATAATCTCTTTGTATTTTTGGTATTTCTATTCTTGAATATTCTTTACTAAAAAAATCTATTAAACTTAATTTCTCATTCATTATTTATTCTCCTTATTAGGTAAAAAATCTTTTAATATTTCATATAGATCTTTTTTATATGCTTCAGCATCATCTATTGTATATTTATATATTGTTGAAGCATTAAGATTAAAATATTTTAAAAATATATTCTTTGTACATATAGGAATAAAATTTCCCTTTTTATCTTCTTCTATAATTCTTTTTCTTTTTGATTTAAAAAATGCATTACCATAACTTCTATTTGTATGGCTATCTAATAATGTTAAATTATATAAAAGATCTCTGTCAATTTCATTATCTTTATCTTCTTCATCAAATAAAGATTTTACTATTGAATCGTATAATTCTTCAAAATTTTTATTATCATCATCTAAATATTTTTTTATATCTGATTTAATATTATCATCAATATTCTCTCTATAATCTTCCATGACAATATTTAACCAATCTTTTTTATCTTCTTTTTTTATAAGATTATTTGTAGTTCTAGGATCTATATGTTCAATGTCCCATGTTTTTTCTTTGAATAAATCAAAAGGAAATTTAGAGTTTGATAATTTATTTTTTAACATGTATTCTATGTTATACAATAGAAGAATTTTTTTTATTTTAATTTTGTCTTTTTCATATTCATAATTGAGTTCATTAATATCTATATCGTTAATAATTTCTTTTTTGATAATTTCTTTCAATTTTTCTATAAATTGAGTTATCATATAACTAGTATGTAAATTATATATATCAGAAAATCTTTCTACTTTTTTATTGCTAAAGTATATTATATATCCGATATAATGATAAAGAGTTAAATCATTATACCATTTATTCATAGCATAAAAACAGTATCTTATTTCTTTCCAAGTATTTTGCATAAAAGACATTTTATTTTCATTATCTTTCCACTTTTTATAAAAATATCTAAATGTTTTATAGTTATCATCTCCTATTGCTTTTTTTCCTTCATCAGATAATTTCTTATCTTCTCCTTTTAATTTATTTGAAACTATTTCAAAAATATAGTCTATCCTATTATATTTTTTATCCATATCATTATTAATGAATCCCCAAAATCTATTATCCTGCAATGTATTTTCTATATAATCCCATTCGTTTGCAATTTCTATTTGAGTATGTTCATATAAAGCTTCATCAAAATTTTTATCATCTTTATTTTTATCATCTTTAAAATTAGCTTTCTGTAAAAATAAAGCTTTAATGAGTTCAGAATTAGTAAGAGGAATTTTTCCTATATTTATTCTTGTAAAAATTTCTATAGCATTAGCATTATCACTAGGTTCATACCATATAAATTGTACACTCTTTTTATCTTTAGGTGATAATAATATATTTTCTATCATTCCTTTTTTATCTTTTTTACTATCATCATTATTGAACCAGTTTTCTATTACCTCATAAGATTTTTTTATATATTCAAGATCTATATGATTTAATTCATCGCTAGTTATAGAATCAATTTTATTCAAAAATTCTTTGGAATCTTTTCTAGTATCATATTCTATATTAAATATTTCTTTTTTTAAATATTTTAATATTAAATAAATTGTAGTTAATCTCTGCTGTCCGTCTATAACTTCATATACATTATCTGATATTTTTTTTAATACAAGTGGCTGAAGACAATAAAAGCCTTCATCATTATTTTGGCTAAATTCATAAATATCATTAAGTAAATCCTTAACCTGTATTTCATCCCATCTATAACCACGTTGATAGCTAGGTATAACAAAATTATAATTTAATAACTCTCCTATAGAGCACATTTCTACTGATTTATCATTTGATTCATTCATAAATATCCCTTTTATTGTATTTTTCATATAATCATATAATTAAATTTATTTTATTACTAAACAATTAATCTAAAAATTCTCTTTTAAATAATTATTCCACTTATAATACATATCACATAATTTATTATCAAGATAACTCAATGCTTTATTTTCAAAATCAGATGAAATACCATAAGCAGCTTCAGCTATACTTCCAGTAATTGCTGCTAAAGTATCACTATCACCTCCAATAGATATTGCATTTCTTATAGCATCTTCAAAATCTACACTCTCTAAGAAAGCTACTATAGCTTGAGGGACAGTACCCTGACAGCTTATGTCAAACTCATATGTATCACGTAAATCATCAATAGTAATATTCAAATCATATTTGTATTTATCTTCTATATGCCTTTTTAAAACTTTTTTATACTCTTCAACCATATTTTGGGACTTAGCATATCTCATATAATATATAGACTCTGCAGTAGCTTGAGCACCCTTTATACCTTCTATATGATTATGAGTAACTTCAGCAGATATTTTAGCAGCTTCTCGAACACTTTTAAGAGCTGTTTCTATATCCTCTTTTTTATTAACTAATTTAACACTGTATGCACAAGGAGATACTCTCATAGCTGAACCATTACCCCAACTATTATAAGGTTTACTATTATCAGTAGTTAACCACTTAAGAAAATGATATCCATACCCACTATCTATATATGCATTTCCAAATCTTTTCATAGAATCATAATAGTTCTCAAATTTACCACCATTCATAATTGCATCTGCAACTGCAATAGTCATAACAGTATCATCTGTAAAATAACTTTCTTTTGAAAAAAAATCAAAATCTTTAGTTTTGATATTAGAATATTCGTATACAGAACCTACTATATCTCCTATTATCGCACCAAGCATAAAAACTCCTTTGTTAAAAAATAATTTAATCAATGTTAGTCATTTTATATTTTAATACATTAAAATTTATTTATATTGAAAGTTATCATAATAATATATTAAAGCTGCAGTATAACATATTTTTATAATAAAACTATAATTATTTTTTATTTATGATAATAAAAGATGGAATAACTATAGAAAAAAATATTGCTGAACAAAAAAGAAAATCTTCTATTGTAATGTTATAGCTGTATTTTATAAAACTTTTGTCATGTCTAAATGGTGTAGGCTTGGAGTCTCCATCTGGGCCTTTACATTCTTCTTGAGAGAAGATAACTATAATAGATAATATTGCTATAAATAAAAGTTTTTTCATAAATTAAACCAATGATATTTTTTTATCATAATATATATTAAAAAAATATTCAATTATTAGTATTATAATAATTAAAAAATTTTATTTTTTATTAGAAATATAATATAATGCAACAATGAAAAAAAGTATAATGAAGCTTCCTAAATCTGTAGCAAATCGTATAGCTGCCGGAGAGATAATAGAGAGACCTGCATCAATGCTTAAAGAGCTTCTTGAAAATGCTGTTGATAGCGGAGCTGATAATATAGAAGTGAGTGTTGAAGAGGCTGGAATAAAAACTATGATAGTAGAAGATAATGGAAGCGGTATAGCTTTTGATGAACTTCCTTTAGCTATTACTCATCATGCTACCAGTAAAATTTATTCTATAGAAGATTTGGATAATATATACACTCTAGGTTTTAGAGGGGAGGCATTAGCTTCTATAGGAGATGTTACCAATTTAGAAATAGTTTCAAAGAGTATTGATGAAAAAACTGGCGGAAAAATTGTTGTTGAGGCTGGAAAAATATTAGAACATAAACCTTATGCTTCTGTTAATGGTACTAAGATTACTGCTAAAAATCTTTTTTTTAATATACCTGCAAGATACAAGTTTTTAAAGCATATATCAAGAGAGTTTTATTTAGTTAAAGAAGTATTTGATATGGAGGCTTTGGTTCAGCCTAATATCACTATGAAGCTATATAATAATGGTAAGCTTGTAAATAGTTATTTGAAAGTTGATAATTTAAAAGATAGAATTGAAAATTATTTGAATGACAGTAACATTTTTTCAAATTTAATAGAATTAAATATAGAAAAAAATTATATAAATATATATGGGCTTTTTTCCAATTCTAAAATAAGTCAGTCTATGAGGAAGAATAATTTTATATTTTTAAATAATAGACCAATAGAAAATAGAGTTATTGCCTATGCTATAAAAAATGCCTATTCTAACTCAATACCAAAAGAGAGATATCCGTTTTTCTTTTTATATATTAATGTGGATACAAATAAAGTTGATGTTAATGTGCATCCAAGTAAAAAGGAAGTTAGAATAAAAAATGAAAGAGATATTTCTGGTATAATTTATAATGCCATATACAATAATATTAATAGCGTAAATAATTTCTCTTCTGTTAATATTGAAGTAGATATTGATAAAGACATCACTCCAACATTTCCAATACAAAATAATGTAACTACAAATAATTCTAGTAATAATTTTAATCACACAGAAAATAATTATTCTCATACTGTATTTAATAATAATGAATTAGTTTCTAATGTTTCTTATGATAATGTGTTTAATAGAGATGATGTAAATAATAATAACTTAGAGCCTCAAAAAAATAATATAGAGTTTGGTGAGTATGTAAAAGCAGTAGGGCAGGTTTTCTCTTCATACATCATAGCCGAAAGAGGAAATGAAATGTATATTATAGACCAACATGCAGCATATGAGAGGCTTAATTACGAGAGAATATACAAGACTTTAATGAGCGGTAAATTGGAATATGAGAAATTGCTTATACCTTGTGAAATAGAATATAGAGATTATGAAATAGATATATTAAACTCTTCAAAAGAACAAATAGAATCTATAGGTATAAAGTTTGAATCTAATTCAAAAAATAGTATTATAATAGATGAAGTTCCAATATATATACCAAAGAATCAAAAGATAGATAAAATTATTAAAGATATTTTAGATATATATATTTCCAAAGAGAGTAATAATAGTTTAGAAAAATTAATAAAACATACATGCAGCACAATATCTTGTAAATATTCACCAAAGGCAGGGGATAAACTTTCTCTTAATGATATGCAAACATTACTTGATTTGCTTGAAGAAGAAAATATATTAACTAATTGCCCGCATGGAAGACCATTTGTTTTAAGACTTTCAAAAGATTATCTCGATAAAAAATTCTTTAGATGATTCAGTTATTATATATATTTTAAAAGCGAATTAATGAATATTTATATTGTTTTTAGTTTAATATTACGCATGTAAAATATAGTTAGTATTATTCTCTTAACTTGCACTTTTTGCAACTTTGACGAAGTCCGCACCGCGAAGGCGGGAAAAAGTTGAATAAAATAAAAACTTACATTACAAAATATAGCTGTTTAAATACATGCTAAAATTAAATTTTAAGATTTATTATTTGTGGTGGCTTTGCCCCCACACCCCCAGTTCTTTTTGTGACCAAAAGAACCAAAAAGACTGCATTTGAGTGATATAGTATTTAATTATAATCAAAAATACAATATATATTCTGAATAACACTGAAATATTTATACTTTTTATTTTATTATATCTTAATGGATTTATTGCTTTTCTATAGATTCGAAATAACAAGCCATAAAGTCGCCTTCGCCGTTTTCAAAATCAGCTACCATCGAAGAAACTTTTTTATTAAGTTCTTTTATCATTTTGTATGCTAATTCGTTTGCTTTAGCTTCTGTTATGTTAGGGTTGGTTTTTAATATTTGAGATATTACTTTGTTGATATTTACTCTTTTGTAAACGCCGTCGCTGTCCATAAACTGCCTTTATCAATAAATAAAGTCTACAAAGTATATAATAAAGATATAATACTTTATAGACTTAAATATTTTTTATATTTATTGATTAAATATTATTTTTTTAAGCCATAACGTTTTTTGAATTTATCAACTCTACCAGCAGTATCTAATATTTTTTGTTTACCAGTAAAGAAAGGGTGACAATTATGACAAATGTCAACGTGTAAAGTTTTTTGAACTGAATGTATTTTAAAATTAGCACCGCAAGCACAATTTACATCAGTTTCATAGTATTCTGGATGTATATTTTTTTTCATTGATTTATCTCCAAAAAATTAAATTATTCTAAACTATCTAAATTATTATATTATAAGTTAAAGTTTATTGCAATAGTGTAAATTAAATTATTTACTATTTTCTAAAGCAATAGATAGTTCCATATATCCAGCATTCATAAGGTTATTTAAATGCTTGAATCCTTTTTTTAGCATATATTGCGATACAGCAAAAGAACGTCCTCCGCTTGCACAATATAATAAATATTCTTTGTCTCTGTCTAAGTTTTCAATTGTCTCTATAATTTGGCGGTCGCTAGGGTCTAAAAGCATACTTCCTTCTATAAATCCAGTAGCTTTTACCTCATATGGACCTCTAATATCTAATAGTTGTAAGTCTTTATTTGTTTTTATTAATTGAACTGCAGTTTCTACATTTACGCTATTAACTTGATTTTCCATTTATCTTATCCTCATGTTTTTTTGATTTATTATTATTATAATATATTTTAGATTTTTTTAAATAATTGACTTTAATTAAAATTTACATTATTATAGATTCATATATTTTAAATTTTATAAGGGTTGATATAAGTATGGAAGAGAAACAATACACTTTAGAAGAATCTATAGAATTAATTACAAGAGGAGCAAGCGAAATAATAGGCTTGGAAGAGATAAAAGAAAAACTAAAAAGCGGAAAAAAATTAACAGTAAAAGCAGGTTTTGACCCAACAGCTCCAGATATACACTTAGGACACACTGTACTTTTAAGGAAGATGAGACATTTTCAATTACTTGGACATAAAGTGATATTTCTTATAGGAGATTTTACAGGAAGAATAGGAGACCCATCTGGTAAAACAAAAACACGTCCTAGATTAAGTGAAGAAGATGTATTGAGAAATGCTGAAACTTATAAACAGCAAGTTTTTAAAATTTTGGACCCTGAAAAAACTATAGTTGAGTTTAACTCTAAATGGCTTGGAAAGATGAGTTTTGCTGATGTGCTTGGGCTTACTTCAAGATACACAGTAGCACAAATGATAGAGAGAGATGATTTTTCTAAAAGATATAAAAATGGTCAGCCTATAAGTGTAATGGAGTTTTTATATCCATTAGCACAGGGTTATGATTCTGTTTCTTTAGAATGCGATGTTGAGCTTGGAGGTAATGACCAGAAGTTTAACTTACTTGTTGGAAGAACCCTAATGAAAGAATATGGTCTATCTCCTCAGGCAGTTTTAACAGTGCCTTTGCTTGAAGGTTTAGATGGTGTTGAGAAGATGAGTAAATCTTTAGGCAATTATATAGGTGTTTATGATAGTCCTAAAGATATGTATGGTAAGGCTATGAGTATACCTGATGGTTTAATTCTTAAATATATGGAATTAGTTACAGATATACCTATGAATGATATAAGAAATTATAAAAAGGCTATGGAAGAAGGCGAGAACCCTAGAAACATTAAGTCTATTCTTGCTAAAGAAATAGTAAAATTATATCATACAGAAGATGATGCTAATAATGCTGAAGAGGAGTTTAAGAGAATATTTAGCTCTAAAGGTGTACCTGATGAAATAGAAGAGATTGTTGTTGGTAAAGATGATAATATTTTAAATATTTTATCTGTATGCATGAAAAACGAAAGTAAATCTAATTTGAAAAGATTAATTTCTCAAGGCAGTGTTACTTTAGATAATGAAAAGATTACGGATATAAACTCTAATATAAATAAAGAGGGTATACTAAAAGTAGGAAAACGTAATTTCTTTAAAATAAAATTTTCTTAAAAAAGATAAACGTGATTTTTAAGAGGCAATAATGCGAGTCTTGATATTACTATTATCTTTAATAATATTTAAGGCATACTTATATGCACAAGATAATAATCAAGATAATAATAATATTAGAACAAATGAAAACGTATTAATGCAAATAAATCAATTTGATGCTAAAAGAAATCCTGTTTCTTTTATCAATATAGTTAATTTTACTCCATATTATGTATTAACAGAATATGCAAGAAATTACGGCATAGAAATTTATCCTTATGATGATGAGGCTAGTTTAAGAGCTAGAATTATCAAAAGGCAAGTTAATGTAGATGTTATAAAAATTACAGGCGAAGATAATATAAAAAATGTAGCACGTGCTAGCATCAATACAGGCGGCGGACAGATAGAGTTTAAAAGTGCTGATTATGTTGAAAGATATAAGATAGAAGAAGCTGGGGAAGAATTAATAGCACTATACGGAAATGTACAGCTTAAAGTATACAACAATATTATGAGTGCAGATAGGGTTGTATATAGTTTGAAAACGGGTGAAATATTTGCTTCTGGTAATTTGAAAGTTGAATCTGGAGATAGCGTTTTAAATGGCGAATGGTTCATGCTCAATAAAGATGATAAGAAGGGTATTTTATATAATGGTAACACAAAATTCCAAAGTTTTACTCTTCAAGGAAATATAATAAAATTTAATGACCCAGATTTTTTTGCCAATGACAGCAGTGTAAGTTTTTCTAGACTCACCCCAGTAGCACATGACTTTTTAGCATCAAGAGTTTATTTATGGGATACAAAAAAAGTATTAATATTTAACAGTATATATAGGGTTGGAAGACAGCCTGTATTCTATTTCCCTTTATTTATTCAAAACAATGTTGGTACTGGTATTATAAGCACTTTCGGTCAAAGTTTGAGGGAAGGTGTTTATATGCAAAACAGTAAGACTTTTGATTTATATGGTGTTAGCCATAGAATAAGGTTTGATGCATATCAAAAGCTAGGTTTTCTTATTGGAGATGAAATTAGATATACCAGCCAGTATCATAATTTGTCTTTAGATGCTATGTTTGCTTTGGGAAGACAATATTATTTGCTTGATTCTTATATATCTTCTAGTATTGGTTTTGGTACTAGATATGTAAACTATTTTACAGGCGGTAAGCCTGGTAAATTTGTACCTAGATACAAGTTTCAGTATGACCATACAATACAATTATATAGCGGAGAGAATATTAATGCTTATCTTACTGGTAAATTAAATTTAAATAGCGATTTATATTTTAAGTCTGATTTTTATAACCAAAGAGGGGCTTTGGATATATTGTCATTATTTACTGCCATTACTGGAAATTTAAGTGATATAGGAGATTCATATCCAGAGAGTTATATACAAAACTCTATATATGTTAATAGTAGTATATATGGTGTTAATTTAAGAGCTGGTGCAGAATGGAATCTTACTGCTGTGAGAAACTTATCTGTAAATTATAATACTAATTTTGACTATTATATGCCTAAACCAAGCAGATTAGTTTTACCATCTTTGTCTGCTAGTTATAGTTCTATTTTTGGCGATGAGACTTCTTATTATTTTCCTAATTTCAATATTAATTATAATATTAGCATGAATTATTCTCACACAATAGATTATAAAACTTCTGAAGGTATAGCATTCTATAATAACCCTAAACTTAATGAACAATTAAATGAAAAATTGGCTGAAAGAAATAATTTACAATTAAACGGCGGATTATCTAGAAGTTTTACCAATTTATTTATGAGATTTACTCCTAATGTTAATATTGATTATGCTTATCAAAAAAGTATTAATCCTAAATCTGAAGACTTAATTTATGATAGAGATAATACATATTTAGGTTTAGCAAGCAGTATGAATCTCTCTGTATTTTTGCCGAACTCAATACTTCCATACAAGCTTGATAATTATTTTTCGCCATCTGTAAGCTGGGATACATCATATAATATTGGATATAGATTTAAACAAAAAGACTCTTCATATACTAATGAAAATCAAAATGGTGATTTTAGCAGTCATAGTATTAACACGAGTTTGAATGTAGGCGGCACAGGTTACAGCATATTTTTTATACCTAATTTAAACTGGGATATTAGAGGAACTGTTAGAACAGGTTATGACCTCATACCAACATATAATGCCCAAACTAAAAATTATGAACTTATACATAACACTAATAGATTCTTAACAACTGAAGTAGGCGGTTCTACTAGGTTATATTATGATTCTTCATATATTTCTTATGATTTATCTAAAAACCTACTCGGTACAAACTTTACTCAAAATGCTATTAATACTCTTATTCACATACCTATTCCTATAGATAATCTTACAGATTGGATATTGGTAAGAAATAATAAAAAGAAATTCTTTGATGGTTATAAAAACGATTTTAGATTTTTCTTTGATATAACATATAAACATGATTTTATTAATTATAAATATAACTCTGCTGCTTTTTCACTTGGATTTGAATTAAAAATATTAGAACAATTTACTTTTAGTTTTTCTACAACAAGCAGAAATGACAGGGCTTATAGATATATAAAGTCTTATGCTGAAAGAGAAAATGAGACTTGGGTTAATCCTTTCTGGGATATTGTTGATTCATTTAATTTCAGAGATTCTCAAAAAAGGATAGACAGTTTGTTTAAATTAAGTTCTATCAATACTAGTATATGGCATGAATTAGACGGCTGGCAATTAAGAGCTACTTTCTCTATATCGCCTTCTGCTCTTCCTTCAGATATTGCTAGCGGTTCTGTTAAAGGTTCTTATTGGAATAAAGAGTTCTGGATTGAATTCACTCTTACAGATTTCCCTAATGCTGGTTTACCTAGAAGAGAATATGACCTTAACTCTACTATTACAGATTTGAGAGATAATAGAACTACTACTACTTTTTAATTTACGGGTATTAAAATGATTAAAAAAATATTTATTTTATTTATTATTATAATATTTTCTAATTTGCATGCTTATGATAATTATGTAAATAAAATATTTAATGCCATTGAAGATAATGATATTAACTATATAAAATATGTATTAGAAAATGATATACAAAGCTTAAAATCAAGGCTTCCTAAAGATTATGAAAATAATTTAGAGGGGGCTACTCCTTTACTTTATGCTATTTATAATGATAAAAAAGATATTATTGAATTATTTATAGATAATATAGATACTTCATATTTAAAAGATAGAGATGATAAAAACTATAATAGTATTATGTATGCTGCTGCTTTTTCTGATATTGATACTTTAAAATTGATAGCAGAAAAATCTCCAAGTTTAGTTAATAGTGAAACAGAGTTTAGAGTTAATATACTTCATATAGCAAGCAGTCATAATAATTATGAGGTTATAGAATATATATGCACTAATTTTAATATTGATATTAATTCTCGAGACATTGACGGTTGGACTGCTCTTTATCATGCTGCTAATTCTCAAAGCATTGAATCATACAGGCTTCTTATAAAATTGGGGGCAAATAGTCAGATTACAGACAATAATGGTATGTATCCTTCTACTAGGCTTAGAGAGCTTGTGATGATGAAGTATAATGAATTAAGTGATATTGATAGGGAATTATTTGAGGCTATAAGGGATAATGATATAAAAAAGTTGAAAAAGAGTATAGAAAATGGTGCTAATATTAATGCTGAAGATGGTTATGGACTTAGTGCTTTACATTTTGCTATAAGAAATAAAAATATAAAAGCGGTTGATGTTTTACTTGACTGCGATAATATTAATTTAGAAGCAACTCTTCCAAACGGATATTATACGGCATTAGATAATTTTAGCAGAGAGGCTGTTTATATAGGCGGTGCTACTCCTTTACTTTATGCAATATTTAAAAGCAATGGAGACAGTAGGATAGTAAATAGGCTTATTAAAAAAAATGCTAATATTAACACTTATGATGAAGAGGGGTGGAATAGTTTTTTGTATGCGGCTGCTTTTGGCAATGTTCGTATAATGAATAGTTTAGTAGATAAAAATGAGAATTTAATTAATAGCAAAACTAAAAAAAATGTTACTGCTTTACATATGGCTGTTGTTTATGATAATATAAAAGTAATTAGTTATTTAGTAAAAAGGCTTCATGTTGATATTAATGCTAAGGATAATGATGGTTGGACTGCTCTTTATTATGCTGCTGCTAATAACAAGGCTGAGGCTTACAATTTACTTATAGAGCTTGGTGCTGACAGAGAGATTGCTAATAATGAAGGCTTAAAGCCTGATGATATATTCTTTAATAATTAGTTATCATAATATATTGTTATAATTATTTATTACTATATAATATTATAAATGTTTATAATATTAACTAATCTCGAGAGGTTTTATTTAATGGTTTGTTTAATAAAAAGAAGTTTAATCATTGTATTAGCTATATTTTATGTTTTCTCTTTAAATATATATGCTATAAATCAAAAAGAAAGCGAATTATTTTTGGCTATAAAAGAAAAGAAAAATGAAAGGTATTTGAGAGAGATTTTAAAATATAGGGTAGATTTTTCTGCTACAAATGAAATGGGATTAACACCGCTTTTATATGCTATTGAATGCAACAATGAAAGAGCTTTGAGGGTGCTTCTTGAATATAGTGATGTTAATATTGAATACAAACTTTCTGATGATTTTGCTGCTTATCCTGATATAAATAAATATGAAGGAGATAGCGTTAATATAGGAGGAGCTACTCCTTTAATGTTTGCTATATTTAAAAACAATTCAAGGATAGTTAAACAGCTTATAGACAAGGGAGCTAATGTTAGAGCTAGAGATAATGAGGGAAACTCTGTATTTTTATATGCATGCGGTTTTGGAGACGGTAATATTATAAGAATGCTTCTTGTAAAAGATAGAACTTTAGTAAATGATAAAAACTCTAATGGTAATATTAACGGGCTTCATTATGCGGCATCTCTTAATAATTTAGAAACTATTAATTTTTTAATTAAAAATGTTGATATGAATATAAATGACAGAGATATAAACGGATGTACTGCTTTATATTACGCTGCTTATCATGGAAAAAGAGAGGCGTATAATCTACTTATCAAACTTGGTGCTAATAAAGATATAGGAGATAATTATGGAGTTACTCCAGAATATATATTATCAGGAGGAAGTTCGGCTGTTGATTTAAATGATAATTCTGATAGTAATGAAAAAAATAATAATTCATTTACAAATACTTATGAAGAAAATATATTCATTGCAGAAGCTATTCAAACATCAGATACTAATGCCTTAAGAAATATAATGATGTATTCTAACTTTAATATGAATTCTGTAATTATACAATATGAAACTCCTCTTACTTATGCTATACATCTTGATAAAGAAGATATGGTTAATGAACTTTTAAAATATAGAATGAATAATACAAATATTATAGATATAGAAACTGCTTTTATACCAAAAGATGGCTTATATTTTAATGAAAGCAGGGCAGAGTTCGCAGGTTATGTATATTTATATAATGCAGGTCCTTTGCAGTATGCTATATTCAAAGGAAATACTAATATAATAAATACTCTTCTAAAATATGGAGCTGATATATGCAGAAAAGATAGTTTAGGAAATAATGCTTTAATGTATGCAGCAAGTTATGGAAATGCAGAAGTTATTGATACGCTTTTAAATTATTCAAGTAATTCTTATAGAGTTGTTGATATAAATGGTGATACTCCTTTACATAATGCCGCATTATTAGGAAATACTAATACTTTGACGGCACTTATGAATAGAACTCCTATAAATATAAATTCTCAGAATATTGACGGTAATACTCCTTTGCATTTGGCTGTAAAAAATCATAATACTAATACATACAGATTTTTACTCTTAAAAGGTGCTGATTATACTATAAAAAATTATGATGGAAAAACTGCTTCAGACTTATTATATGGCGATAGTATAGAAAATATAATGGGTAATTTTGGTGAAACTAATATTTATGATACGAATTCATATAATAATAATAATTTAAACGTCATTCAAGCAAATAATATTGTAGAAGATTTTTTGTATGATAATATGCCTGATGATGATACTTCTTATTATAAAAAAGAAGAAGAAAATAATGAATATGCTCATCAATTAGAAAGTAAAATTCTTTTTGATGCTATTTATAAAGATGATGCCGCTTTAATACATAATGCTATCTCTAACACAGTTGATCTTAATACAAGAAATCCGGAAGGCTTTACTCCGCTTCTTTATGCTATTCATTATGATAAAACAAATGCTCTTAATATACTTTTAAGCTATACAAATAAAATTGATATAAATAAAACATTAGACAATTATACTAATTATTATTCTAAAAAGGGCATTAATTTTAGCGGAGAATTGGTATTTGATAAAACAACCCCTTTAGAATATGCTATATTTAAAGGAAATATTAATATAGTTTCTATTCTTATGGATAATAATGCTGATATATATCTTGAAGATTCAAAAGGATATAATGGAATATTTTATGCTTCTGCTTTTGGAGATTATGCTCTTATAAATAAAATATTACAAAAATACCCTTCTATATATAATTTTAAAAACTCTAATGGCGACAGTGTGCTTCATATTGCAGCAAGCTATGGAAATAATAATGCTATAAGCTTTTATTTATATAATACATTTTTAAGTATAAATACAAAAAATAATGAAGGAAAAACTCCATTAGATTTAGCAAATGAAAAAGGATATACCAACACAGTAGATTATTTAATAAAAGGCGGTGCTAAATACGGCAATCAATAATTATTTATTGCTTCAAACCAATCGAATGTGTAAGTGTATGAGCTATTATCCGGATAAACTGTTATAGTAATTAGAGCTATATTTTTATATTTTGCTTCATCAAATGTATTTAAAGGTATTGTTATATTTATAGTATTTCTAAAAAATAAAATACTGTTGTATCCTAGCCATATATACCCATTTAATACTTTTTTATTATCTTTTGAGTTATAATCGAATTCTATTTTGTTATCAAATATATATTTTTGAGTATCTATATAGTTTCCTCTCAAAACTCCAGCCTTATCTACGCAAAGATAATAACCATTATTAAAATCGGCAGTATAGCTATAAGTTTTGTTATTTATACTAAAATCTATGTCTTTGGCATACATTAATGTTTCTTTATATAAAGCCTTATTGTTAGACTCTCCCTTTACTCTCACTTTAAGATGCATAGTTTTAGTAGTAGGGTTATTATTATTTGTATTGTTGTTGTTTGTATTATTATTTGCACTGTTATTTGGTTTGTATGAATTGTTACAGCTTGATGCCAATATCAATACTGTGATTAATGTTAAAGATTTAATTAAATTACTCATATAAATAATATAAGATATATATTTTTTTAGTCAATATACAGATATATTTTAATTATTAATATTTATTATGTATGTACTAAAAATTTTTAAATTTATTAAAAAATATTTTTAAGTTTTTTATTTGTGGGGGCTTTGCCCCCACTCCCCCAGTTCTTTTATTGGTATAAAAGAACCAA
>OARM01000089.1_pt1 | contig 38650 bp, 33 predicted proteins | sample 1475591 | NCBI WGS metagenome assembly OARM01 (sample SAMEA3360676, study PRJEB22359) | human gut metagenome | biome: ENVO:urban biome; feature: ENVO:human-associated habitat; material: ENVO:feces | place: Bangladesh | collected 2011
AAGAATTCTATGACTTTTGTACACAAGAATTAACTTTAGAGAAAGCAAATAAAAAGCTACAAAAATATAATCATTTTTGGAATTAGGCGAATGCCCGCAGATGCGTAAACGAATACACTCTGCTTTAAATTATGATACACCTATGCTATACTTTAAGAAATTAAGGAATTCCTAACTGCAATATGTCTGGCTCCTGTGCAATAAATCAATTATGAAATATTTTGCTTAAAAACTCTTTAATTCTTTCATTATTTTGATTATTAAAGAAGTTTTCAGAATTATCCATAGCAATGATTTTGCCTTTGTCCATAAACGCTATATTTGTAGAAAGCTCTCTTACAAAGCTAATCTCGTGGCTTACTATAATCATAGTCATCTTTTCTTCGGCAAGCCCTTTAAGTACAGTAAGAACCTCACCTATAAGTTCAGGGTCCAAAGCAGAAGTAGGCTCATCGCATAATAAAACCTCAGGCTTCATTGCTAAAGCTCTTGCTATGGCAACACGCTGTTTTTGTCCGCCTGAAAGTTCACTAGGGTAGCTGTCTCTTTTATCTTTAAGACCAACCATATCGAGTAATTTTAATCCCTCTTCTATTGCTTCATCTTTGTTTTGCTTCTTTACAATAATTGGTGCTTCTATGATATTTTCTAAAGCTGTTTTGTGGTGAAACAAATTAAAGTGCTGAAATATCATTCCTATCTTTTCTTTTCTCTTTACAAAATCTTCTTTAGATATAGCAAGATTATTTGAAAATAAAGGTTCATTGTCTATATAAACCTCTCCAGAATCAGGCTTGTCTATTTGTATAATATTTCTAAGAAGCGAACTCTTGCCTGCACCAGATGGTCCTATAATAGAAACTATATCTCCTTTATGTACTGTAAAACTTACACCATTAACTGCAGCAGAGTCTTTATATTTCTTTTTTAAATCAACAACTTTTAAATTAGCTTCTAATGACATACTTCTTCTCCAAATTTCTAAAAAGAACAACTATAACAAATGTAAATAATAAATATATTATTCCTGCTATTACGAAAGGTATAAGCTTAAAATCTCTAGTTAAAACCTGTCTTGCATAAAGCATTAAATCGCCTATTCCAAGAACTATTACTAATGATGTGTCTTTTATTAAGTTAATAGCTTCATTTGAAAGAGGAGGCAATACTTTTCTTATAGCCTGCGGAAGTATTATTCTAGTCATTATTTGTCTGTAATTCAAATTAAGTACATAAGCTGCCTCATACTGACCTTTATCTATACTCTCTATGCCAGCTCTAAATATCTCCATAAGATAAGCTGCATAATTAAGAACAAAAGTAATAGCTGCAGAAGTAAATGCTGGGAAAGCTATTTTATTATTGGTAATAAGAGGAATACCATAATAGAAAAATATTAATTGAAGTATTAAAGGAGTACCTCTAAAAAGCCAAGCGTAAATGTCAAAAATATATCTAACAAATTTTGGAGCACTGAATTGTAATGCTGCAAAAATGATAGATAATGGCATAGAAAATATTGCCGTAACTAAATAAAGGCTTATTGTAACATATGTGCCTTTCAATAAATAAATTGTTGTAGATATTATGTATTCCATATAATAAAACTTTATAATAAAAATATTTATAGTATTACTATTCATAATAGTATAATATTATTCATAAAAATATCAATACATTTATTAAAATACTATTAATAAAAATGTTACTTTTTTTATAAAAATTCAATATTAAAAAAACGGGAGTATAAAATATACCCCCAACTATAAAAAACAATAGTTTTATATATCATACTCTATTACTTCTCTTTTTCTTGTGCCGCCGAAATTAAATATATCTAAATGTATTCCAAACTGAACGCCAACATCAACAGAGCCTAATTTACCGGAATATTTATAACCAACTCCTAAATTTTCCAAACCATCTTTCATTTGTAAATAAGGCATATCAAAATTAACATATAATGATATTATTATAAGATTTTATCAAAGATGAGCAGGAAAAAACTAATAAAACTCTGCTATACTAGTTTTTAAACTGTATATCTGCACCATTAAAATATTTATTATTAATTTGATTATAAGCATAATAATTCAGAATGATTTTTTATATTAAGCTATTTCAATTTTGTAATAACTCCTTCATATACAGCCTGCATAATTACTGAATTATTTTTTTTATTTTTGAAGCACCATTCAAAAGAAGCTGATGCTGAATTTCTATTATCAAAGACTGCTTTTGTTTTTACAGACATAACAATATCATATTCTAACTGTTTTTTGGAAGCAAATTCAAAATCATTTTCTTCATAGCTGTATATATTATTTATAGTCTTTCCTGTAAGCATATCAGTTATATTTCCGTATTCATCTATTTCTGCATAGTATGTTATATCTTCAGGCATTTCTTTATTGCCGCTTATTTTTTTCATTCCCCCAATGTTACTACCCCATATACCTTTATTTTTAATTATATTTTCTTTATTATCATTAACAGTTATTCCTGTTTTACTTTGATTATTACAGCTTATCATAAATAATAAGCATATAATTAAAATGCTTTTTTTCATATTATTTTTCCCATTTGCACATATCTCTTATTATTTCGGTATGTTCTTGTTTTTTAATTATACTTTTTTATTATTGATTAGGAGCCCCAACAGTACCTAAATACTGCATTATCTGAACCCTTCTGCTTTCAACATCTTTATCCAAATTAGCTATAACCTGATTATCCTTAGCAAGAGGCGACATTCTTACCTTAAAATCATTATAAATATTGAGTGCCTCAACAATCATATTCTGTTCTATATATATATGACCTATAGCATACAAAGCAAAAGCACCGTCTTGAGTTAAATCATTTGTATATTTTGAATATATATTTATAGCTTCATTATATCTCTTTTGATTAAGATAAATACTGGCTAAATCAAAATCTACACCTCTTATATCATCTCTAGTAATATTAGGAAGATTCAAAGTATCATTTAATATATTAATACCAGTATTAACATCACCAATATTAGCATAAAGTATAGCAAGCTCTTTATTAACATTTATCAATTGAGTGTTATTAACAGCTCTTTTTTTAGCTTCAGTTTTAGCCCAAATAGTTTCATCTAAATCCTGTCTGTTTTGATAAATATAATTAGCATAAGCAGTATAACTATCAAAAGTGTTTTCAGCTATAGCCTGCTGTTTTAGAGCATCTGCCTGCTGTCTTGTAGTTCTAAGCTGTAAATCTAATCTATTATTAAACTGCATTATCTGTTGATAAGTAGTGTTTTGTGCCCTTGCAGCATCTCCCATATCTTTACCTCTATGGAAAGTTTTCTCTGCTCTTGCCATTACATCTTTAGCTTTATTTAAATATTCAGCCTCTTTCTCATAAGGAGTATTTTTAGAACGAGCTAAATATTCATAAGAAGCAGCCAAATTGAAATAAGCAGGATAAATAAGCTTTTCAAGTTTTATAAGCTCTTCATACATAACTGTAGCTCTCTCATAATCCTCATCTAATATAGCCTGATTACCTATAGCAAAGTAAACATTAGACATATCAAAGCCTATAGTAAGCATTCTTTCTTCTTCTTCTCTTTTAAGCTTTTTATACTCTTCTATTTTTGCATTAGCCTCTTCTCTTGTAATGCCGTTTTTAGCAATGTCTCCATTATCCATAAAACCAAGCAATTTTTGATATGTTTTTATTCTTCTGTTATACATATCTATTTTAGCAAGTGAATAAGAACTTACAAAAATCTCTCTAGTTAAAAAGTCATAATGAGAAATCTCTTCAGCAGTTCCTTTCATAGTGTAGCTATTCCAATAATCTTCTTCTGTTTTTAACTCTGGGAAAGGAAGTTCATACATTTTTACGAAAGTTATCTCTTCATTGCCATTATAGTTATTTTTTCTCTCTACTGATATTAAACCTTCATCAAGCAAAGCATTCAAATCTGAAGCAACTTTTTCATTCTCATAATTTCTTTTTAAATGCTCTTTTGCTATTGCTTTATAATCATTAACAGTAAGAACTTTGAAGAACTCTAACTCATCAACCAAAGCATATTTTATAGGCTGAACTTTAAATACAAGTCCGTAAGCTTTAAAGTAATAATCTCCAAGTCTTTCAATACCATCTCTTCTCCAAGCCATATAATAAGGTCTTCCGCTGTCTATAAAATCTTTGTCCACAGCATCGCTTATGCTTCCAAGCCATCTGCCGTCTGTTTTCATAAGGTTACCATATATTCTCTCAAATACATTACCCTTCTGGTCATATATTTTTAAATCCGGTCTTCTTCTTTCAACCATAGTATAGTATACAAGTCCGAATACTTGGTTGTCCCCACCCTCTGTTGCAAATATTGCATTGTCTGGAAGTGAGTTCATCATGTTGTATGAATAGTCATGATTACTAAAATCTTTAGAATTGTTGTTACGGCTTAAATTCATTACAAATATAGGTATCATTATTGCAAATATTGCTGCAAGCGATATTGCATGATAAGGCTTTAATTTTGTATCTGTACTCTCTTCAGAAGGTTTTTTTAATACATTTTTTATATTAGTATTAAAATATTCCATATACCACTGTATACCAAAGCCAACTATCACAATCATATATAAAGTAGCTGGCAAGAAAAATACTTCAACAAATGATAAAGTTCTCACACTTGGAGGAGGATTAGTATATGCCATTAAAGATACACCAAAACTTAATAATCCAAATACTGAAAATATTCCTATAAACTTATTTTTCTTAAATATCTGAAATAATCCAGGTATTAAGAATAATAATCCTAAAACAGTTAATTGAGTTTTAAATATATTAATTAAAGCAGATACTTGTTCTGGGTGAAGAATGAAAGCTGCTGCAATATCGTTACCAGAAGCACCATACTGTTTTCTGTGTATCATACTAAATAAATAGCTTAAATTCTCCCAGCCAGATGGCTCATTTAGCTGTCCCCAGTTTAGAGGAGGTAAAGCCCTTGCTCTTATAGGCATGTAGGCATATATCATAACACCAACAGCAAGCATTAAAAGCATTTTATAATAAGAAAATGATATTCCAGTGATAAAATCATTATCATTATTAAACTTATCTATCTTACACAAGAAATATCTATAAACCAACACCCAAACAACAACTAAAAATAAAGGCCAAAATACTAAGAACATTCCTTTATAAAGAGTTGGGTAGAAAGGAGCTTTTAAGTTTTGTATCATATCTGGTCTTAAATAAGAACCATTAGCAAGTGCTGTAAATATGTCGCTTAAAATGTTCATATCTGTAAAAGGTTTAAAGAGTATAGAGAATATAGAATCATTGGAAGCTACACCAGGAGGGAAATATAAATAAGCCTCATAATTCATAATAAATCTATAGTATCCAAAGCCCCCTATAAAGAGCAACACTAAAAATACAAATATAGATATAAAAGGAGTTTCAATGTTTTCTATATATCTGTCTTTATGAACCAAGAATAATACAATAGCTATAAACAAAAGAGGAGCAAAAGCAAAAGGCAAAGTAACATGGTGATTAGCAAGTGCTACCCCATAAAGAAAACCGAAAGCCATTAAATATTTATTTCCATAGTAAGGTACATCATCATCAGCGTGCTGCCAAACTGCTTCAAACCAATAAACAAGTATTAAAAGCATAGAAGCTATTTGAAGAATGTTTAAGCTGTAAACTTCAGCCATAGTAGCCTGTGCCCACATATTGTCAGATATAGCAAAAGCAACACTTGCAAGTAATGCTGGTATATGTACTACAGGAGAAAAACCTCTCTCAATTCTATTTTGTCCTAATACTTTAACCATGATAAGATAGAAGAAAATCATAGCAATAGCACCGCATGTGCCGGAAAATAGGTTTGTTCTCCAAGCTATGTTTCCAAATGGTATATAAGTAAATAGTTTAGACATTAAAGTATAAAAAGGATATCCCGGAGCATGCCCTACCCCTAAGAAGTAAGCTGCTGTTGTAAGCTCTCCATTATCTCCTGCAGAAAGTGAAGGAGTTAATGTAAACAAATAAAGCAAAAATGTAAACAAAAATGCTACACTAGAAAATATTATATCTATCTTTGAAAGGTGATAGGGTTTTATTTCGTACTTTTTAAATATTGGTTCGCTGTTAGAAGACTTTGAGAATAATTTAGAAAGTATGTTTTCGCTTTTTTCTTTATTAGATTTTTCTTTCTTATTATTCTTTGCATTATTTTTTTGAGCATTTTGCAGATTATTAATATATTCTTCTATTAACTCTCTGTCTTTTTCTAGTTTTTTTGTAAGCTCATCAATGCTTTTATTTTTGTAATTAGCTTTAATATACTCTTTTTCAAGATGCGAAAGTTTAGCCATTGAATTATTTCCTCTTATCTAATTTTAAATAGTTTCAGATATATTTTATTTTGGATTATATGCGGCAATGAATTTCTTTTGTACTTTTCCCGCCGCAAAAAGTACCAAAAAGTGCAAATAGTTGTTAAATTTTAAATACTCAAATATTACAACTATAATCAATTATTATATAATAAAATCGCTTATTATTCAATAATGTAAAACTTATTTTATATTGAAATAAAATATATTTTACATTATAGTAAAATTATATTTAGCAATTATACTATAGAAATAAAATGAAATTCTTACAAAAAAATAGATTAACTATTATATTAATATTTATTATAATTTCTTACATATTTTATAATGACTTTATGGATAATAATAATAATAATACAATTAACAATATTTACAACGCAAACTATATAGTAACTGATAATGATATTATTTTAGAAAATACTTATGATTTTAATAGTAGTATAGAAATTAAAGAAATTCGCCGCAACTACCTCAGATGGCGAGATAGAGAGCATCCTAACGTAGATTTTGAAAAGGATTCAAAAGATTTATATGTGAGATTAATAATAATATTTATGATAGGGGCTGCCATACTAGGTGTTTTGATAGAGATATTATTTTTTAAAAAAGACTCTTATAAATATTATATTATTGTACTTGCAATAATTCTTGTAATAAGCTCGGTTATTATTTATAAAATACATGAAAACTTGGCTATTTTTAATATTGGCGGAAGTATAGAGAGTATACTAGAATTATCAGCATTCTTTTTCGGCGGTGTAATATCTTTTATAGTATTGCTTATTAGTAAACACCTTAGGGATAAAGATAATAAAAAAAATAATAAATAATTATAAAAATTAAATTCTTGTACAACTAATGTATAATAATATTTGTTTTTCCTATATTCATTTTCTAATTTTTTTAAAAACATAACCAGCTATAATTATTAATAAAATTAAAATTAATCCTATAATTAAAGCATCTTTTAATGTAATATCTCCAAATAAAACCATAGTAAAAATATTTGAAGGTCCTAAAATAGTTTCAACAATGTCTTTTTGAATTGATAAAGTTGATTTCAAATTATTAGTATAATTATTTGTTTTATTGCTTATATAGGCATCATTTATGATTGGCGGAGCATTAAAAAACGCTGCATATAAAAGCATAAGAAAAAATACAAAAGCAACAAGCAATGTCTTTTTTATGTTATCTTCATTCAAATTAAATAATGCCGTTATAATACCAATGGCTATAAATATATATTCATAAGTATTTTCAATATTTTTTATTATAAAAAATCCTGATACTACAAAAAACACTATTATTAATATTATAGCTATTGCCAAACCTATTACACTATCACCATCTACTACTGTTTCACCAATTCCTTTAATTAAAAGCAATATTAAAAATACTATTATAAAAGAGCATAAAAATAATGCTGCCATTCTAAATAAATCATTTTCTGGTATATTGATTTTATATATTAAATTAAAAATAATATCTTTCATAAATATTTATTATATCTCCTTTTAATGCTAATAGTAAACCTAATATAATTCCTAGTGCTATACTTAAATACTCTTTGGCAGTTATAATATTATCTTTTAACATAAGAAAAAAGCAAATATAATAATTCCAATCCATAAAAATGAAAGAAAATTAATTATTATTTCTTTTTTATTTAATACTCCTTTTTTTATTTTATGAATTAAGAATAGCTCTTATATAAATATTTTCTTCTTTATGTTTTCTTATCATAATTGCCTTATATTTTACTCTATATATTTATGAATATTTTTCTAAGAAAGTATCTAGTATTTTTCTAAAAATTATTGCACTAAATGCTAAATATTCTATTTTACTTTTAGCATTAATAACACATAAAACTGTTATAATAATAACATTTGCAAATAAAAAAAGTATGAATAGCAAACCTTTTTTATCCTCTTTCATTGTTCTGTAGAATTTCTTAATTTCATTCTTTGTATTTGGTATAATACCTGTAAATATAGCCAATATAGCATATAACAAAGAAACTCTCATAAATATAGTATTAAAAAAAGCTTTTGCCGTATAATATCTTATAAAGAAACTATTTTTTATATACGTTCTAAAGTTCACTTTCTTTTTTTCTTTTGATATATTTTTTAAATAAGTTGTTTCTAAATCATTTCTTATATTTATTTCTACTTCTTTTGCAAATCCTATATTTGTATCTCTGTAAGAAAATAATATTATAAGAGCAGGAGGTATTATAATAGGTGAAAACAAAAATATTGCAAAAATTATTATAGATTTTGCAGATTCTTTTTTACTCATTTTAATCCTTTATAGATATTATGGTTAGAAAAATATAAAGACAATACTTTTTTATTTATGAATATATAAAAATTTATATTAGTATAATTTTACTTTTCCATAATCCTCGTCATTATATTATTATATATACCTTTTTTGTCAATACGGTATATATGTTTATTGAATTATAAATTGAGTTAGTTTATTGTAAGCATAAAATAAAACTATTAAACCAAAAATTGAAGTAAATATAAAAATGCAATATAATAATTTGATATATATAATTATTAAAATAAAAAAAATTAGTATATACCTAAACAACTATATTTTGTCAAAAATAATTTTTTTAAATTTTAACTATCTGCAGGGCTTTGCCCCGCACCCCACTTCTTTTGGTGCCCCAAAGAAGCAAAAGGGCTATATTTTAGCTTAAATTAATAGTTTATATTACATGCAAAACAATTTTAGTATGATTTAGTACTAATTTTATATCTTGCACTTTTTGCAACTTTTTGCGGCGGGAAAAAGTTGATAAAAAATAGATGAAATTAAAATTTTTTAGAATACTAATAAATTTATGTTATTTTCCTAATGATAATACAGGCTATAAAACCAAAAATCACTCCGCTGAAAGCTAAATATTCTCTATTACTTTCCATATATATTACTATTGCTATTAAAACGAATGCTATTAATACCAGAGTAATAAACACTACTAATATTGTTGTTATAGTCTCTCTAATATCTTCTTTTAGTTTTATCTCTTCATGATAATATTTTTGGGCTATAATTGCGGTAGCTGCAAGCGATAATACATAAGTCAGTATATATACAATTAATACTCTCACACCAACAATATTCAAATCCACTTTTGAGCTGCTATATTTAGATGATAAAGTTCCTTTTAATAATATTGTTATTATTTCTTGAAGTACTTCTTCTTTTTCAGAATTTGATGCATTAGTTTGCTTATTATTATCTATTATTTCTTTTTTTTCTTGTATATTTTTATCAGCCTTAGCAAAAAATGATATTGCAGTAGGAGGTATAGTACAAGATAAGAAGATATATATTATTAAAGCTATTACATTAACTTTGCTGTCATTTTTTTTATTTTTAATTTTCATTTAACTACTCTTTAATTAAAATTATTTTTTATCATATATAGTTTTCAATTCTAATATATAGGCACTTTTTGTCAATGTAAATATATGTTTATAGAATTCTTAACGCACGGTGAATGCCTCTATATATATAATCAAAATAATATTTATAATTAGTTCTTTTTTATAATTTAGTTTAACGTGCGGTATATGCCTCATAGTTTAAAAAATTAGGGTTGGAAAATGTAATTTAAACTTTAATTAAGAATTAGCATCATTAATAATATCAATCTTATCATAAATAATATTAAGCTTAGACTGCAATGTAACAACAGAATATATATATCCAAAAGGAATTAAAAAAACAATACCAAAACAAACGCATTCTCTCCATAACTATCAATATCAGCTTTTTTATACATATCATTAAAAACAATATTTCCATATTTATAAAACCAATATATATCAAATAATCCGCAAGTTATTATTGATAATATGCAAGCTAATGTTGGAGAGATGTATTCATTTTCCATATAGCTATTAATATCTTTTGTTGTAACGGTAATCCAATAAATCACATATACCCTGCATGTAATTAATGATAATAAAGCAACATTTAATAATGGTTTCTTTTCTATTTTCATAAATATCTCTAAAAGATTTTTTTTGTTTTAAGTTTAAATAAAAAAGCATATAAGTCAACAATTAATTTTATATTAATTTTTATACTTGTACTTTTTGCTGCGGGAAAAGTTTAAGAAAATAATAAACTTAAGAACTACATACTGCAATAATCAATTTTATGCTTGCAATGTTTAATATATATTGTATCATCATAAAAAAATATTGTATTATAATAATGTCAAAAAAAAATAACTTAGAAAAACAACAACTACTATTACCTATAAGGCATCATTCTCCAGCTTGCTCATATCATTTAAAAAAAGTAATAAATAGTTTTAACCCAGATTGTATATTAATAGAAGGACCAATAGACTCTAACAACTTAATGGAGTTTATGACAGATGAAGAAACCAAAGCACCATTTTGTATATATTCCAGCTATGATAGTGATATTAAATATAGAAGCTACTATCCATTTTTAGATTATTCTCCAGAGTTTGTAGCAATAAAAGAAGCAGCAAAAATAAATATCAACTGCGAGTTTATAGATATGCCTTTTGCTTCTATGATAGAAAATACATATTATGAATATCAAAAAATAAGCTCCGTATACGATAAAGATGATTTAAAATTTGATATAAATGATTACACAAAAAAACTTACACAAAAATCAGGATTAAGAACATTTCAAGAGCTTTGGGAAAGAGAGTTCGAAATAAACGGTATAGTAAAAACACCAGAAGATTTTTTTAAAAGCGTATATACATTAGGCTATTATATGCGTTTAATAGAACAAGAAGATACAGAAACAAGAAACAGAGAATATTTTATGGCTAGTAATATAAAAAAAGCCATAAAAAAATATGATAGAATTTTAGTTATTATAGGAAGCTTTCATATGGAAGGCATAATAGCTAAATTAAAAGAAAACATTAATATAGAAGAAAAGCTAAAAAAATACAATAAAAAAAATGCAAACAGCTATTTAATACCATATTCATTTGAAGATGCAGACAGAAGAAACGGCTATCAGTCTGGTATAGAGTTTCCTGCATTTTATAATTTTGTTTATAATAAATTAGAAGAGAATAATTTAAATAGTTATTTAGACACTATTATGTATTTTATAATAAAAGCTTCAAATATAGATTATAATAACAATAATTCAAGCATATCAGATTGTATAAACGCCTACTACATGGCAGTTAATCTTTCAAAACTAAGAGGCAAAAGCACAGCAGGAGTTTATGAGCTTATAGATTCATTAAAAACATCATTTATAAAAGGAGATATTAATTTAGAAAATAAATCAAATATAGATTTTATTATCAAATTATTATCTGGTATAAAAAATGGAAAAGTATCATCAAAAAGTTCAGTGCCTCCTGTAATAATTGACTTTAGAAATTTATGTAAAAAGTTCAAAATTAAATTAGACAACAGCAGCGAAGTAGAAACTATACTTGATATTGTTAAAGATGACACACATTTTCAAAAGAGCAGATTCTTTCACAAAATAAGATTTTTAGATATTGATTTTTGTAAGCTAATAAAAGGTCCGGATTATATTAATAGAGTTAATAAAAACTTAGCAAGAGAGATTTGGAAATATAAATATAAAACAAATTCAGAATCCTTGTTAATAGATAAATCAGTTTATGGTGTAACAATAGATGAGGTTTGTATTAATATCATAAAAGAGAAATTAGATAGTAATATAAACTCAAGCGAGATTTCAAAATTAATAATAGAAACTAATATGATGGGAATAGAAGGTTTTTTAGTAAACAACTATTCAAAAATAGAAGATGTTATTTTAAAAGACAGTAATTTTATAAGTTTATGCGAATGTTTATATAATTTATATTATTTATTAAATATAGTTGAATATAACACCATGATAAAAAAAGAATCTTTTGCTAATGACTTAATAAAAAAACTTTTAAACACAACATTTATTTGTGCTATAAACAATATGGATTATGTAAAAGATTTAGAAGAAGAGGAAGCTATTAAATATTCAAAGCATATAAAAAACATTTACACTAACATATTAAATGATGCTGATTTAATAGAAGCTTTCACTATAAAAATAAACTCTATATTGTCAAACACATTTGGAAGCTCACATATATATGCAGTTTGTTTGGCAATAAAATATAAATTAAAAGGAATGACAACAGAGGAGTTTTCTAACATTATATGCAATTTTTTAGAATCATCTGATGCTAATACTATAAGTTATTTTTTGTCTGGAATATTTATTATATCAAGAGATATTTTATTTATTAATGATGATATAATAAAGAAAATAGACACTATTGTAGAAAAGCAAGATGAAGAGAGTTTTTTAAGTATACTACCCAATTTAAGATATGCCTTTACAAATCTCTCACCAGATGAAATAGACAGGCTTTCTTTATTTTTATCAAAACTGCATAATAAAAGTAAAAAAGAAGAGATAAATAAAGAGTTTGAAGCAGATATATTATTAGACCAAAAGATATTTGAGAAGATGAGAGAATATGAGATATTTAATTAAGAAAATTAATTATTTGTAGTTAAAAATTATATTTTATAAATTTAAAATATTGCAGGGCTTTGCCCCGCACCCCACTTCTTTTACCGAGTAGGTACCTTTCGGTATTGGTATAAAAGAAGCTTATATCCTTCGGATACGCTTCGCGAAGAACTGCATTTTTATTATAAATTTTATAATTTAATTGTACATTAAAAGGCACTTCCCCGCACGACTAAGAAGTTATAATTAAAGCATAGCATTACCGTGCGGCAAGGTGGTACAGCTCGTACGTGGGAAAAAGAACAATAAAAAATTACAAAACTTAAAAATTTTCAGTGTATATTTAGTTTCTCTTCAACGTATTCTTTTTTTATCTTGATAGACTTTTTATCAGAAGGCAAATCATACATTGAATCAAGCATTACCTTTTCAAATAAAGCCCTTAATCCTCTCGCTCCTGTATGCTCTTCCATTGCTTTTTTTACTATCACTTTTAAAGCCTCATCATCAAAACTCAAATCAACATTATCATACTCAAATAATTTCTTATATTGTTTAATGAGTGAGTTTTTAGGCTCTTTTAATATTCTAATCAAATCCTCTTCTTTAAGCTCTTGTAAAGTAGCCACAACAGGAAGCCTTCCTATAAGCTCTGGTATAAGTCCGAACTTAACTAAATCCTCAGTTGCAATATGATTCATTATCTCATCATATTCCAAGTTTTCCATAGAATTAACTTCAGCAGCAAAACCAAGCCCCTTTTTAGAAGTTCGTTCTGCGATTGATTTTTCTATATCTATAAAAGCCCCGCCGCATATAAAAAGTATATTAGAAGTATTTATATCTATGTTATTTTGATGAGGGTGCTTTCTTCCGCCATAAGGAGGCACGCTAGATATTGTTCCCTCTATTATCTTTAATAAAGCCTGCTGAACACCTTCACCAGAAACATCTCTTGTAATAGAACGAGATTCACTCTTGCGTGATATTTTGTCTATTTCATCAATATATATTATTCCTTTTTCTGCTAACTTCACATCTCCGTCAGCATTTTGTATAAGGCGAAGAAGTATATTCTCAACATCATCACCCACATATCCAGCCTCTGTAACAGTAGTAGCATCAGCAATAGCAAAAGGTACATTCAAAGCCTTAGCTAAAGTGCGAGCAAGTAAAGTTTTACCGCTTCCTGTAGGTCCTATTAAAAGTACATTAGACTTCTCTATTTCAACATCATTATTAGTGTTGTCTTGCATTATTCTCTTATAATGATTATACACAGCAACTGATAATATCTTTTTAGCATAATCCTGCCCTATAACATACTGGTCAAGTAATGCTTTAATCTCTTTTGGAGGAAGTATTTTTATATCATATTTTTTATTATTAGGTTTTATACTATTATGAGCATTGAAATAATCATTTGCTATAGCAGAACAATCAGAGCATAAATACCCCTCATTTCCTTCTATATATCTGCTAAGTTCTTTTAATTCTCTTCCGCATAAAGCACATGCTTCTTTATTATTTTTTTTAGACATATACGTTCCATTCTTATGTTATATATATTTTTTAATTAAGTTAATACATTCTATACTAAAATAAAAGTATTTCAATAGAAATTATAAATATTATAGTATGAAATTACGAATATAATATTATTAAAATTTATTTTTTTTATTAATTTACATTTATAATAAATTTTGATATAATGAAAATGAAATTTTAATATTTATACAACAAAATTAGTTAGGAAAGATAAATGAATAATGCAAAAATATTTATAATTTTTATAATTGTATTTTCTTTTTCAAATCTGTTCTCTCAAAATCTATACACAACTAAAGACATAATATTTAATCTAGACAACTCAGCAGTAAAAAGATCAACAGCTTCTCAAATGTCTTCATATTCAGATAAGTTAATGGCAAAGGATATATTTGATTTAGACAGAACATTATTTTCAGGAATGTATGCACCTAGTTTTAAAAACGGTATGCAAAATGCAGCACAATTATACTTTGGAATACCAATAAAAGATAATGAAATGTATTTTGGTATTGGAGGAGCTTTCTCTATAGACTCTCAAAACATGAACTATAATAGGGAATATATACCTGTAATAAATAGAGTAATACTTGGAGAAGAAAAAAACTTAGATACTTCTTTTGCTATTAGACCAGTATTTAAAATTAATGATATGATATCTATACATTATTTATTGGCAAAATCCGGAGGATATTATTTTAATCAAGGATATACTTATTATCATCAAACTAATGTAAACAATTATGCTAATCTTACAAATAATATTACAAACTCTCAATGGTATAATGAAATAGCTGTTGCAATTAATTTTGATAATGATATGAGATTAAATTTACCAATAGCAGTAGCAGTAAATAACTATTCACAAAGATATACAACAAACAATAGCACTAAAGATACATTAAGCCATCAATATATAAACACCGCAACAAATTCTTTTGATACTTCTGTGAGATTATTATTTTATCCAGAGTTTATGATGCCTTTAGTAGCAGGACCTTTACAAAAACTAACTTTCAATTTAGGATTGGAGTTTGACCTTTACAAAGATAATCAAAATAGATTTATTTTAAACTCAACTAATATATCACCAAATGAAATAGATAAAGTAATAAATGGAAGCTTAGCTAAAAGCAATCAAACTTATAATCTTAATATGAGTTTTGATATTAGTGTTGCTCCTACTTTAGAATGGAATATTATAGACAGAGTAATAAAATTAACAACAGAGCCTAGATTAGGTTTAAGACTAGATATAACTAATTTAGGTCAAACATATGTAATGTCTAATACTTATGATAATGTTAATAATACAATAGATGAAAATAATTTAATAGCAACAGGCGATATACTTCATAATGCAATAAGTATTATTCCATATTTAGAAATACCAGTTGGTACTACAATAAAACCTTTAGAATGGTTTGAAATTAGAGCTGGAATAAAATATGGAATAGATATGAATATATATTCTTTATACAGAGAAACAGCCCAAAAAGAAGTAATAAAAACACTTGAAACAGATTTTGTATCAAAATTAGGAATGTATGCTGGTCTTGGTTTTTCTTGGAAAGACAGACTATTTCTTGATTTATTCTTAGATTTAGCTGTAACAAGTAAACAAGAATCTATATGGGTTAATGGTGTAGGACTTCAATTATCTTATGCATTTACTAAATTTGACTATTTACAAAGAGAAGAAACACCTATATATTCTTATACAAATGGCGACACAAATAATGATATTGACTTAAACAACAATAATATTACAAATGACATATTATAGGAGAATTAATGAAATATACAGTTAGCTTAACCGGTGCTACAGGAAATATGGGGTTTGAAACATTAAGACAATTAATGGAGATAGAAGATATTGAACTTGTAAAGGTACTTGTAAGAAAAGAAAGCAAAAAAGCAGGCGAAAAATTTAAAAAAGAGTATGGTAAAAGAGTAGAAATAGTTACAGGCTATTTATATGATAAAGAAGACTGCAAAAACTTAATAAAAGACAGCCATTATGTGCTTAATCTTGCCGCAGTTATTCCGCCAAATTCTGATAAATACCCAAAACTAGCACATTTAACTAACTTTGTAGGAGTTAAAAACATTGTTGATATATTAGAAGAAATGCCTAAAGACAAACGTCCTAAACTTGTTCATATATCAACAGTTGCTCTTTATGGAAACAGAAACGAAAAACACCCTTGGGGAAGAGTTGGAGACCCATTACTTATAAGTCCTTATGATGCTTATTCTTTCTCTAAACTAAAAGGTGAAAGATATGTTCTTGATTCATCATTAGAAAACAGAGCTATAATAAGACAAACTGCAATGCTTCATAACAGAATGCTTACTGACAATATGAGCGATGGATTAATGTTTCATACTTGTTATAATGCACCGCTTGAATGGGCTACTGCAAGAGACAGCGGACTTTTAATGAAAAGAATTGTTGAAGAAGATATAAAAGGCAATTTAGATGACTATTTTTGGAAAGGCTGTTTCAATTTGGGAAGCAAGGCAGAAAACAGGCTTATTGGTTATGATACATTCAATGACGGATTTAAACTCATTGGAGGCTCTACAAAAAAATACATGAAGCCTAATTGGAATGCTACAAGAAATTTCCATGGTCTTTGGTATTATGACGGATACAAATTAGAAGAATTATTCTCATATCAAAAAGAGTCTGTTACTGATTATTGGAATGAAATAGGCCGTACTCATTGGTATTATGCATTTGGTAAAATAGTACCGCCTTCTTTAATATCATTTTTTGCCATACAGAGACTTTTGCCTCACCCTAATTCACCAACATATTGGCGTAAAAATAATGAAGACGGAAAAATAATTGCTTATTTTGGAAGTTTAGAAAACTTTGATAATTTGCCTAAAAAATGGGAAGATTTTAATTTGCTTTTTGAAAATAAAGACTCTGAAGGAAATTATATAGATTATAAGGCTTTGCTTGATATAAAAAATGCTAAGCTTCTTAGTCATGGTTATGATGAAACTAAAAAAGACAGTGAAATAGATTTGGAAGACCTTAAAAAAGCAGCAGAGTTTAGAGGCGGTAAGCTTTTAAGCACTAGCATGACTAAAGGTGATTTATATACAAAATTAAAATGGTCTTGTGCTGAAGGTCATGAATTTGAAGCTTCTCCATTTACTGTCATAAAAGCAGGACATTGGTGCGAAGAATGTATGCCTGACTATACTTGGAACTTTGATATACTAGCTAAGAAAAATCCTTACTTCGCTCAAGTATGGTATGACTCACATGATGAAAATGAAAATATGATTTATTATTTTGATGAGAACTTTAAAGCTCATTACAAAAAAGTTTAATATAAATTATATATATAGTTGGTATACATATACATATCATTAGAGTTTTCTATTATTACAAATTCAACTCTTCTATTTTGTTCAGGTGTGCCATAGTCTATTAAATTTTGAAGCCCTATTGCTTTTAGTTTATTATCATTATCTGTTAATAAATCTCCTACAGCTAATGAACGTAAATATGATAAATCAACTTCATTATTTCTATCATATAAATATAATATATTATTTGTAGTACTTAAATTGTATACAGTATTCTTATTCATATATCTAACTTCACTAGAATCAATATGACCTTCTATATATATATTAAGAATATTTGTAGATTTTAATACTAAAGATAGATAATCCAAAGTTTCTGCATATTTATTTGTATTTACAACACTGCTATTAGAATCAAATAATATAGGGTCTTTCAATATTAAGAGTTTTCCTCTTTTAGTATTTTGAACATAATAAACACTATTAGTATTAGTTGTTATTTCGTTGGTAATATTTTCTTTATTATTTACTTCATTAGAATCTTTTGATATAATAACGGCACTTTGGCAGCCTATAAAAAATAACAAAAACAATAATATAAAAATTCTCATTATACAATTAATTTTATCTGCTTATTATTATTTAAATTTTATTATATTATCGGATAATTATTTATAAACTCTAATATTCATATTATTTTTTCTAAAATTACATATTACATTTTAAGCATGCAATTTGAATATTTTTATTTAATATATTTTGTTTTATTTACGATATTAAAACATATACATATCAAATTAGTAAAGTATTATTTATGAATGAAAACATTTTAGTCATAGAACATAGAGCAGAACTATTAGAAAAAATAGTTGATATATTAAAAGAAAGACATTATAACCCAATATCAACAAAATCACGTTCTCAAGCTATTAATATATCTAATGAAACATCTATTGACTTAATAATCATTGATGCAGATATAGGCGATTCTCAAGGGCTTCAGCTTTTGGACACTTTTAAAAATCAAGAAAATACTAAAGGAATACCTGTAATATTATTAAGTACGCCATATAAAAAAATAGAGTTTATAGAAGAGGCTATATCATTAGACATTGACGGGCTTGTATTTACTCCTTTTGATGAAATGGAGTTTATAGTTAATGTTCATAATGCCATGAAGCAAAAGAAAATGTATATAGAACATCAAAAAACTCTAAAACAAATTGATTATTTGCAAAATGCTCTAAATAATATGACTGAAACTTCAAATAAAAATTATCAGTCTTATAAAGATTCGCAAAAGAAATATGAAGAGATATTAAATATTGATTTGGAAACAGGTTTTTATAATAAAAAAGAGTTTTTAATTCAATTTAAAAGATTATTAGCAGAAACAGTAAGACATGAGGAAACTATTATATTAGCTTCTTTTTCAATAGACGGTATAGATGATATTATAGAAGAATTTGGAATAATGGCTGGAGAAGAAATAATATTACAATTTTCTAAAGTATTAACTAATGCCGCAAGAGAAGAAGATATTATCACTAGATATGATACTAATTTATTTATGGTGGCATTCAAGAGAATGGATATAAGACTCTATGAAGATAAAATAGAACAAATAAAAGAATTAGTTAATAAAAATGAAATAATGTATAATGAAATAGTTATAAAATATACTGTATCTGCTGGAATAGCATATACTGCATACAAGGCTAACTATCATTTTGATAATCTTGACAAAGAAATTGCCCCTTCACTTCTTGCTTTACACAATGCTAAAAGAAGAGGCTTTGCTAAAGTGTATATTCACCCTACTGTTATTAGAAGATAATTTAAAAAATAAATTATGAGGATAGTTATATGGTAATTGAGCTTGATAAAAATAATTCTGATAGTATAGAATATGCTGTAAATGAAGTTGCTAAAGTTATAAATAATGGCGGGGTTGTAATATCTCCAACTGATACTGTTTATGGAATGTTGGCTGATGCTTTTAATGTTGATGCTATTAATAGAATATATTCAATAAAAGAGAGAGAAAGAGAAAAACCGCTTCTTATACTCTTAAAAGATTCTAAGTTTATTAATATATTATGCGAAGGAAATATTCCTGATATAGTAAAAGCAAAAATACCAGGCGAACTTACTTTTATCATGCCTCTAAAAGAAATTATAAAAAAAGATTTTCTATATCTTAAAAATACAGTTGCTCTTAGAATACCTAAAGATGACTATATGGAAAAACTATTAAAATTAACTCCTCCGTTAGTTGCTCCTTCTGCTAATCCTACAGGTTATGGAGTAATATATGACGGAAATAAACTAGTAGAGCTATATAAAGACAAAGTTGATCTTATTGTTAATTGCGGTACTATTGAAAAAAAATTACCTTCTACTTTATATGATTGTATTAATAATAAAGTGCTTCGTCAGGGAAGTGTTTATCTATAATTTTAAAATACTTTATACTTGTTTCAAAAGTACTTGAGAAAATTAGTTAAAAAAAATAAAAATAATTTTACTTACAGAACGATATTTTACATGTTGTATAATTAATTATTTTAGTATATAAAAATGCAGTTCTTCGCGAAGCGTATCCGAAGGATATGAGGTTCTTTTATACCAATACCGAAAGGTACCTTGCCGCAGGCGCACAGAGCGTCGGTAAAAGAACTGGTGGCGTATACCCTAAGGGCACGCTTCGCAGGGGGCAAAGCCACCACAAATAATAAAAACATAAAAATTTTTAAGTTTATAATAATTGTTCTTTTTCCCGCCGCTCGCACCCACAGGCACTTCCTTCGGTCGCGGTGCGGACTTCGTCAAAAGAACCAAAAAGTGCAAGTTAAGAAAGTAATACTAATTATATTTTACATACTAAATATTAAACTAAAAACATATAAATATTTATTAATTTAGTTTTGAAACAAGTCTATTAATTTATATAAAAAATAAATTTACATAATTCCTATTGAAATATATTAAAAATAATATATCATTTTTCAAATTTAAAAAATATTAAAACATTAGTATTGAAATATTTTATTGTGTATTATATACTTATTAGTAATAATTCTTAATAAATATAGTATTTAATATAAGGAGGCTAAAAATTGAGTTGGATAGGTGCTATTATATTATTAAGTGTACTTGTATTTGTCCATGAAATGGGGCATTTACTTGCTGGTTTGGCTGTAGGCATAAAGGCTGAAGCTTTTTCAATAGGATTCGGACCTATAATATTTAGAAAAACTATAAAAGGAATAGATTTTAGATTCTCTATCATACCATTTGGAGGATACTGTAAATTTAAGGGAGAGATGTCAGAAGACGGAAAAGTGGAAGATGATGATTTTATAAGCATGTCGCCTTTAAAAAGAATCATAGTATATTTTGCAGGACCATTTTTTAATTATTTATTTGCTTTTTTGCTTCTTGTTATATTAGTATCAATACCTTCTACAGTGGATTTATATTCACCAACTATAAGCGTATTTAAAGATGCTAAATATATGCATGCCAAATCTGGAAGCACATTAGCTTATGAATATGGCATGAAAAGCGGAGACACTATTACTGCTGTAAATGGAACTAAAGTTAATTATGATAATGATGTATTAAAACTTATAAATGAAGAAGCAGTACAAAAAAATGCAGACAACATCAAATTCACATTAAACAGAAAATCTGCAGAAAGCGGAAATATCGAAAAAGTAAATGTATCTATACCTTCTGTAGAAATATTAAAAGCATTAAGCGGTGAGAGAGCATTAGGCTTTTATTTCGGCGGTGATTTAATTATAAAAAATGTAGTTAAAGGTTCTGCTGCTGAGGAAGCTGGTCTTCAAAATGGAGATAAGATATTAGCTGTAAACAATATAAATGCTGATAATATAGCAGATTTCAGACCTCTTATAATGGATAATGCTTTAAATAAAATTACAATCACTGTTTTAAGAGACGGCAAAGAGATAACAAGAGAAGCTATACCAAGACCTGTAGAATCAAAAAACGGTACTTATGGAAGCTTAGGCATAGAGTTTATGAGCACACCTATAAAGGTTGAAAAAATAGAGGGTACACCTTTTCCAAAATCTATACCAGAGGCTTTTAAAGAGACTGGCAAATATATTGTTTCTTATGTAAATGGATTAAAACTTTTATTTACAGGAAAGCTATCAGTAAGAGAAAATTTGGGAGGACCTGTAAGAATAATACAGCTTTCTTCTCAGGTAATATCTGTTAGTGTTGACAGAATTAGAACTATATTGTCTTTTACTGCTACTATAAGTTTAATACTATTTTTAATGAATCTTTTGCCTCTTCCTGTTGTAGACGGAGGTATGATAGTATTTTCTTTTATAGAGCTTGTAATGAGAAGACCAATCAATAGAAGCGTACTTACAAAAATACAAGCCTTTGGTGCAGCATTTTTAATAACGCTTGCTATATTTATAACAATAAACGACATCACTCAAATATTTAAATAAATGAAGGTTTAAAATAAAAAATAGATAAAAGAGAGTCTATATTTAATAGATTCTCTTTTTTATTTATAATATTATTTATAAGATTAATTTTAAACTGTTATCTCTACTCTATTATTTTCTATATCAAGTATAACACTCTCATAATAGCCGTCGCCTGTTACTCTAGGATATGATAATATTTTAATACCGTCTTTTTCAAACATATTAGTTAAGCTATCAACTCTCTCCTTGCTTCCAACCGATATAGCAATATGAGCAAATCCATAATATTCTTTATTTTTATCCAAATCATTAATATCATTTCTTTTCATAATCTCTAATCTAGAGCTATTATCTTCAAACTCAAGAAAATAAGATTCAAAACATTTTTTTGTATTAACATATTTATCGCCGCATTTGCAATTAAAATATTTTATGTAAAACTCTTTCATCTTTTCAATATCTTTAGTCCAAATAGCAATATGAGATATTTTCATTTTATGCTCCTTAAATTAATTATGATATAACATCATTTATATACTGAGCTAATTTATTTGGTGTTATGGCAGCTACTTTAGCACCAAGTTTAGAGAGTTTTTGAGCAGCATTTTTATCATACGATTCATTACATTCATAATCTAGTGCTGTTAATATAAAAATCTTACTCCTTGCCTCAATAATGCCCTTTACACTATTATGCATACATTTATAATCATTGCTGTCTTCCAAATCGCTTATAAGCAAATATATAGTCTTATCTGGAATAGTTGTAATTTTTTTAGCATATTCCAAAGCATTAACAATATCAGTTCCGCCTCCTAATTGAACCTTTAAAAGAGTATCCACCGGGTCTTTAACATAATCAGTAAGATCAACTATTGAAGTGTCAAATATAATAAGCTTCACAGATAAATAAGGCAAATTAGCAAATATTGACGCCATTATAGAAGAATATATTACACTATCAAGCATAGATCCGCTTTCATCTACAAGTATTATAATATGCCAAGGATTATAGTTTTTTATATTGTTATTAAAATAAAGTTTATCTACAAATATTGTGTTATCTTGAATATTATAGTTTTTTAAATTATGTCTGATTGTTTTTTTTACATCAAGATTTTTAAACATTTTTTTTTGCATTGTATAAGAATGAGGAAGCTTTTTACCATAAAAAACTTTTTTAATATCTTGTTCCATTTTTCTTTTTAGTTTTTCTACAATATCTCTTACTATTCCATATGCAAGTTTTTTTACATTAGAATCCATCATATCTCTAAATGTTAGAATATTTTTAAGAAGCTCCATATTAGGCTCCATTTCCTTTAAAATATTCTCATCTGTAATCATCTCAGTTAGATTATATTTATTTAGAGCATGAGTCTGCATAATCTGAACTGTTTCTTTTGGAAAGAGTTTTCTTATCTTAGAAACCCATATCGGCACAGTTAAATTGCTTTTATTTTTACCGCCCTTTGTTGTTGTACTATTATCATCATTATAATAACCATCTTCTTGTGAATATTCTCTGTCATACAAAAAATTTAGAGTTTCATTAAGTTCAGATAATCCATTTTGCAATTCAATATTATTATCTGCGAAATCTCCGAGTATAAGACGCCATCTATTTAGAGTGTTATTTTCGTTATTATTATCTAATTTTATCATATTTATTTTTTATATTGAGGTTATTTTATATAATACTAAAAATTACTGAGTTTGTCAATTTTTATGAATATATTATAGTTTTTGTTTTATTCAACTTTTTCCCGCGTACGAGCTGTACCACCTTGCCGCACGGTAATGTTATGGTTCAATTATAACTTCTTACTCGTGCGGGGGAGTGCCTTTTAATGTACAATTAAATTATCAAATTTATAATAAAAATGCAGTTCTTTTATACCAATACCGAGTAGGTACCTTATATATAATAAGTTTTTTATTCAACTTTTTTATTGTTCTTTTTCCCGCCTTAGCTGGACTTCGTCAAAGTTTTCACCCTTCGGGTACGCTTCGCGAAAGTGCAAATACTAAAGCTTTATACTTTCATTATATCTATTAGCAAACAATAGTCATTACAAATAATTAAAAAACTAATTTTTTATAAATTTGAGAATATTTAGTTTTTATAAAAATACAATAAAGATAATTTAAGAAATATACTTTTTAATGCTATTAATTAATATAAACCGTATTCTTTTATGAGTCTATAAAGCTCTTCTTCATCTTCTTTTATTCTGTTGTATATTATAAGTTCTGGTCTATACTCGAAATGCACAGTGTCATAGTTATGCCATTTACCGCCCCAAATAAATCCGTACTTCTCAAAAATTTTTATAACCTCTTTAGGCGGATTCCATCTATCATTAAAAGGAACAGCATACCACTCTTTATTGTTTACCCTAGTCCAAGCCCAGTATATTTGCTTGCCGTTACTTCTCTTAGGAAGAGTATCAACAGCAACTCCATAACTATGATAGCTTCTGCTTGCACTTTTTGATATTATTTTCCATACATATCCGCTAACTGTTTTTAATGATGCTAAATAATTTTTTACTTGAACATTAGTTTGAGCCATAGATTTAACTTCTACACTCGCATTGGAAAGAGGCTCTACTATATAATCATGTATGCTAGTTCTATATCCTAATATGCTTACAGTTTTTATATGCCTCATCATAGTCTTAGGCGAAGAACCATCATAAAGTGTATTTAAAAATGTATTATTAATAATTTTTTTGTTATTAATTCTTCTTTTATAATATTCTTGAAGCTCTAGAGTTCTTTCAGGTGTGGCCTTTTGTATAACAGGAAGACCATTAACAGGATATGAATAAAAACCAAAACTTATATAATTATCAGCATTAGATATATCTTCATCTGTTAAAAGCTTGCCGTCAGCCCAGTTAAACCAAATATCATCTAAATAAAATCCTATCTCACCATTTCTTATTATAGGCTTTGATATTCTATTAGAATAAGCTAAATGCAAAGACAAAATCTCTAATACTCCGTCTTTCATGCTTACACTGTTAATGAGTCTCTTTTTCTCTTCTACTCTTTGTTTTTCCATTGAGAAGCTTTCCATATTTGCAGAGATATTAGTTGTATAATTAAAATATACTCCTACAATAGAAGCAACAGAAAGCACCATTATAATAATAACAGCAAATAATATAGAAATATGTTTAGTAATTTTTTTAATAAGAAAAGTAAGTAAGATTAATAGAAAAAGAATAGCTACTATAATTAAAAGATATTCAAAACCTGCCATATACTAAAAAATAATTTAAACATTTAGAAGACTTTGGGCGATGACGGGTTCGAACCGCCGACCTAGTGCTTGTAAGGCACCCGCTCTCCCAGCTGAGCTAATCGCCCTCATGTTTTAAGACTTAAATATATTAGCATATACCTTAAAAAAAGTCAAGCGTATATTAAATCTTTTTAACACAAAAACAAAGCCTAACTTATAAACTTAAAAAATTATGATTCATTCTCGGAAATAATCTATAATTCTTTAGCTTTTTTAAGCATATCAATATACGCTCTTGTTTCTATATCTTTTTCGTCTATGCCTATTTCTTGTAATATTTTCTTTAATTGAGAAACCTGATTTTCTACACTCTCTTCACTATTTAAAAACTCTATCTCTACAAAATCACCTAAACCTTTTATTTTCGATACTTCCACTAAAGAGTTTTTATATGTAAAAGCATAACCTTTCTTCTCTTTTCTCACATACTCTCTGTAGCCTTGAAGAGATGATAAAAAATTAATTATAAATCTAGCGTTTTTCTTACTTACTTTTAATTCTATCTCATCATTAACTTCTACGCCGTCTATTAATTTTCTGTCTTTAGAGCAAAATGTATAGCCTCCATGTTCTACCCTAAGCCTAATGCAGTTTTTTAATTTTATATCATCATTTAAAATATCATCTTTTTTAGCATAATATATATCTTTTTTAAAATACTTCTTTTTAAATCTTGCATTCTTATAAAGAAAACTTAAAGTATTTTCAAAATCTCTAACATATGCTTTTATTTCTATTTCATTATTAACCATAACTATTATTATATTTAATATATAATAAATTGTCAAAAAATAATTAATAATAATATTTATTTATAGCCCCAATGTATTTTTAATTAAAAAAGCAACAGTTATTCCCAAATAGTTACCGCAAACACCGCCCATAATTCCCATTATAATTGCAATAGACATCAAAGATTTCCATTTTGCTCCTCCAGCAACTAAAGCAGAAGTAGGTCCGTCCCAAACAGCAGCAACTGTAGCTAATAAAACATATTGATATTTTATCTTTAATATCCTTGAAACAACCCATTGAAAAATCATAGAAAATATTATAATTAAAGCACAGAATATTGTTATATAAAATGTTGAACTTAAAAAACCTTTTAAATTAATTGTAAGCCCCAACACTGTCAAAAAAAGAAGTGAAAAGAAAAGACCTAAATCATTATTGCCTCTAAGCTTTCTTATAAAAGGAAATCTTGATAATATTAAAGAAACTGTACTTATTAAAATTAGTCTAGCAGAACCTTTAACACTATCAGGAAAATATTGACTTACAAAAGTTGAAGCAGCAACTATTATCATTGCTATTGCTATTAATGAAGAAATCTCTTTAATGCTCCATTCTTTGCTTCCTAAAAACTCCCCCTGTCTATCATCTTTTGCAAGTTCTTCTTCTGTAAAAGAATAAGGCTAAATTTTATTAAACTGTTTTGATGCTTTTAATATAGGAGGAAGAGACATATAAAAAATAACAGCAGGTGTACCAACCACATAATCAGCAGCATTTGCAGCAGCTATTGCTTCTCTGCTGGTTCCTAATGCAGTAGCTATAGCAGTTAAATTTGGGCTTCCTCCTGTATAGCTTCCTACAAACATTCCAGCAACTTTCCAACCATCTTCTATTTCTTTTGCAAATATTAATCCAAAAAGAAAAGCCAAAAAAGAAACACTAAGAACAGAAACAAGCATAGCCACAAAAGGCTCTCTTGATAATTTTAGTAAAGCCTTAATATCAACCCCCATAAGTATTATAGAAATTGATAAAGGCACACAATATGTAAAAAATACTCCATATACATTATGATCAACAGGAGTTAAGCCTACATTCGTACAAAATATACCCAATAATATAACGCTTAAAGCAGGACCTAAAATCTTACCTAATTTTATTTGCTGCCCTAATAATGCAAGCGATGTTATTAAAAAGATAATAGCTAAAATACTAGCATCACTTTGAAAAAATGAACTCATAAAAACCTCTTATATTTTTTTATTTTTACACAATATTAATAATATAGGATATTTTTATATTAATTTCAAATTTATGCTAATTAATATACTATTATTTATTTATAAATAAATAATATATAACAATATTAGCTAATTTTTATATTAGATTTGCTATATTGAGCATATATACACACTATAATATATATTATAATATAAAATTAACTCGTATTTAACAATTGATTTTTATACTTATATATAATATAATAATTGTATTTATTAGAATTAAAATAACTATATTTTATAGTCAAGTAAATAATTTTAAAGAGGAATTAATATGCGTTTTAAAAGTGCCTATAATGGAATTTTAACAAAAAATGATATTGGTAAAGAAGTTAAATTAGCTGGTTGGGTCTTAAGAAGAAGAGACCATGGCGGAGTAATATTTGTAGATTTAAGAGATAGAACAGGTTTTGTACAAATAGTATTCAATCCTGAGATAAGCAAAGAAGCACATAATAACGCTCAAGATTTAAGAAGCGAATATGTTATAAGTGTTGAAGGTAAAGTAAGAGCAAGAAGCGAAGAGATGATTAACCCTAAAATTCCTACTGGTGAAATAGAAGTTATGGTTGAAAAAATGGAGCTTCTTAATACTTCTGAAACTCCTCCTTTCTTACTTGAAGATGATATTGATACTGGTGAAGATATAAGATTAAAATACAGATATTTAGACTTAAGAAGAACTAAAGTATTCAACAACCTATATAAAAGATTTGAAATTACTAATGCTTTTAGAAAACATTTAGCTGACAATGGTTTTATAGATGTTGAAACTCCTATATTAAACAAAAGTACTCCTGAAGGTGCCAGAGACTTCCTTGTTCCTTCAAGATTAAATGCTGGAGATTTTTACGCATTGCCTCAGTCTCCTCAAATATTTAAGCAAATACTTATGATTGGCGGTTTTGAGAGATATTATCAAGTTGCTAAATGTTTCCGCGATGAGGACTTAAGAGCTGACAGACAGCCTGAGTTTACTCAAGTTGATATTGAAACTTCTTTCCTTAATACTGATGAGTTTTTATCTATTATGGAGAAAGTTGTTTCTAATATAGTTAAAGATGTTTATAATATAGATTTAAAAACTCCGTTCCCTAGATTAAATTATTATGATGCTATGGAGATGTATGGAAGCGATAAGCCTGATACTAGATTTGAATTAAAACTTATTAATGTTGAAGAGGCTGTTAGAGGCTGTGATTTTGCAGTATTCAAAAATGCATTAGATAACAAATTTATAATAAGATGTTTGAATGCTAAAGGCGGAGTTGATAAATTAAGCAGAAAAGATATTGATGACTTTACTAAATATGTTGGTATATTTGGTGCTAAAGGTCTTGCTTGGATGAGAGTTACTGAAAATGGACTTGAATCTAACATTGTTAAATTCTTCTCTGAGGAAAATCAAAAGAAAATATTAGAAGTTACAAAAGCAGAAAAAGGAGATTTACTATTCTTTGTTGCTGATACTCCAAAAGTTACATTTGATGCTTTAGGTAATTTAAGATTAAGAGTTGCTGAGAAGTTAAACTTAATAGATAAAGACAAATTAAACTTCTTATGGGTAGTAGAGTTTCCATTATTTGAATATGACCACAAAGAAAAGAGAATATCAGCTACTCACCACCCATTTACTGCTCCTGTACCTGAAGACGTTGCTATACTTGAAAGCGAGCCTCTAAAAGTAAGAAGTGATACTTATGACTTAGTATTAAATGGTAACGAAATAGGCGGAGGCGGTCAGCGTATATATGACAGCAAAGTACAAGCTACTATATTCAAACTTTTAGGCATAGATGAAGAGAAAGCTAAAATAAGATTTGGTTTCTTACTTGATGCTTTAAAATATGGTGCTCCTCCTATGTGCGGTATGGCTTTTGGTATAGACAGAGTTATAATGTTATTACAAAAACAAGACAGCATAAGAGAAGTTATAGCATTCCCTAAAACTCAGAAGGGACAATGTTTGATGAGCAGCTGTCCTTCTACTGTTGATGCCGACCAATTAGAAGAGCTTCATTTGAGCATAGAAGAATAATTTTTATTTATAAAATATTAAGTTCCTATTAATATTTTTTAGGAACTTAATATAAATTAATAACTTAGGAATAAATTATAAAATGTTAAATAATATAGAGATAATAAACTTTAGAGGAATTAAACATTTAACAATTAATAATCTTAAAAATATAAATATTTTTTTAGGTAAACCAAATACTGGAAAAACAACTGTAATAGAAGCTATAGCATGCGGTATTACTAAAAATCCTCGTTATTTAATATTACTATCATATATTAGAGATGTCATTCGAGATGATGATATATTTGAGTCACTATTTTATGATTATAATATAAATGTTCCTATTGTACTTAATACACAAATTGATAATAATAATTATGGCGTTGAAATATCTCCATATAAACAAGATAAAGAAATTATAATATCTGATGATAAAACAGAAGAAATATATAATACAGAAATTAATAGTCTATTATATAATATATCCAATAATGAAAAAAATACAAATTCTATAATATCGTATACAAAAGAAGATAAAAAAATAAATATAAAAATAAGCAATATTAGAATAAATTTTAATAATTATAATGTTGATTTTATTAGTAACTATAATATTAATTATGATTTATCAGGAAATTTAAAATCTATATTATCAAATAATAAAAAGAAAGAACAATTTAAAACATTGTATACTAAGTTTGATAATAGAATAAAAGATATAAGATTTATAGAAAATAAAGTTGCTGTAGAATTAGTTAATTTAACACACACTATAAATATAAAATCTATGGGAAAAGGTTTTCAAACATATCTAAAAATTATTGCTTCTATGGTAGCTGGAAATAAATATATTATTATTGATGAAATAGAAAATGGTATGCATTTTGAAAGTATAAGAATTTTACTTGAAAATATTTTATCACTTTCAAGAGAATATAATTTACAATTTTTTATTACAACTCATAACAAAGAATTATTAGATATTCTAAATAATATTTTAAATGAAAATAATCATAATGATATGCTTTCTGTATATAATACATATATAGATGATAAAAATAATATTGATATAGTAAATTATACTCAGGAAAAATTTTCTCATTTTATAGAAAATGATAATGAAATGAGGGATTAATAATGGTAACTATTTTTGTAGAGGGAAGCAGCGATAAAGATTTTTTAGAATTATATATAAAACATTTAAAAAATAATGGTCGTATACGAAGTGAAAGTAATTATAAAATAGAACTAGTTGGAGGAAAAGATCAATTATTTAAATATAAAGATAATAAAGATAAAATAGATAAAACAAATGATAGATATGCTGTAATATTTGATTCTGATGAAGATTATTATCAATCTATAGATAACATAAAAAAACAATTTTGTATTGATAATGAGGATAATATATTTTTATTTCCAAATAATAAAGATACTGGAAACTTAGAAATATTATTGGAAAAAATAGCAAAATATAAAGATGTTTTAAATTGCTTTGATAGTTACGAAAATTGTATTAATGGACTTAAAAAAAATAATCCAAACATTAATACTCCAGCAAAAAAATCAAAGGTGTATGCTTATATGCATATATTTGGGTTTAAAAATAGTATTAAGAAAACAGAAAAATTTGATTTAACTCCATATGTAAACTTTGATGATCCTTATTTAGATCCATTAAGAGACTTTTTAATAAAATTTTTATAAAGAAAATAAACTATAAATTAATGTAAAAATTATGCATAAATTAGATTTAGTTATATTTGATATGGACGGGCTGCTTCTTGACACAGAAACTATAAGTTTAGCTGCTTGGAAAAAATCTTTTAAAAAATATAATGTCAATATAGATGTTGAAAAATTATTTTTTAATAAAATATTAGGTTCAAATGAAAAATCTATAAAAAATATAATAATGAAAATTTCAAATAACAATGAACAATTATTTTATGATATTATTAAAAATCAAATGGAAGAATCATTTAATATAGTAAAAGAAGATAGTATTAATATAAAAAAGGCCTCAAGAGTTAATAATTTTTTTAGATAAAAATAATATCAAAAAAGCTATAGCAAGTTCAAGCATAAAGAAGAAAGTTGATTTATATTTAGAAAATACAAATTTAAAATATAGCTTTGATTATATAATATGCGGAGATGAAGTAGAATATCTAAATCCTAACCCTGATTTATATAATAATGCCTGCAGTTATTTTTATGCTGATAAAAATAATGTAGTAATATTAGAAGATTCCAAAAACAGATTTTTATCTGCAAAAAATGCTAATATATAAAAAAGATTTTATATTCCTAATTTTCTTTTATTATCATAAGAAGATGAAAAAGAATTTGGGTATAAAAAATTCAATGATTTAATAGAAGTAAAGAATTACATAGAGAACAACTTTCAATACAATTAATAATATTACAACGCACGATAAGATGAACAAAAAATATAATCAAATTAAAAATGCAATTCTTGTTATATTAAAAAATCCGTTCAGCGTGCGGTAAAGTGATTTAAAATATACCTAAAACTTAGACATTAGTACTTTTAAAATTTAGTTTTTAAATAAAGTGATAATTTTAAATACAAATAAAATAAAAAAAATTATATAATCAATATATAAAACTATATATAATTTAATTATTTTCGATATATAAAGCAAATAATTCTATTTAAAAAATCAAGGATATAATATGGATACTAAAAAATTTAATGAAGCAATAATAAGCATGAGAAGATATTTGCATCAAATACCAGAGATTGGTACAGATTTGCCTAATACAAAAAATTATGTAATTACAAAATTAAAAGAACTTGGACTTTCTTATCAGGAATCGCCTATAGATTCAGCAATAATTTGCGATATAGGAGATTCTAATTCTTCAAATATAGCAGCTATAAGAGCAGATATGGATGCACTTCCTATACAAGAAGAAACAGGAGTTGAGTATGCTTCAAAAAATGGAAATATGCATGCTTGCGGACATGATGCCCATACAGCATGTTTAATTGCAGCTGCTTCATATCTACTAGAAAATAAAAATAGAATTAAAGGAAAAGTAAGATTAATATTCCAAACTGGGGAAGAGATAGCTAAAGGTGCTAGAAATATAATAGAAGCTGGTTTTTTAGATGGAGTAAAAGCAATAGTTGGAACACATTTAGGTATTATAGCAGCAGATGTGCCAAATGGGGAATTTGTTATACAAAAAGGTCCATTAATGTCATCATATGATAAATTTATAATTAAAGTAAACGGCAAAGGTACTCATGGAGCTACTCCTCATAAAGGCGTTGATCCAATATTAACTGCAGGTCAAATAATGCAGGCTTTATATAATATAAAAGGCAGAGAAATTATAGCAACAGACCCAACTGTTATTTCTGTATGCACTATCAATGGAGGTTCATTATACAATATAATACCAGATGAAGCTGTTATGGAAGGTACTTTTAGAGCATTTAATGAAAAAAACAGAAAATATATTGCTGAAAGAATAAAAGAAATAGCAGAATATATTGCCATGTCAAACAGAGCAAAAGCAGATGTTCATATAGAATGGGGTGCTCCGGCTGTTGTTAATGATGAAAAAATTGTATCACAATTAGAAGAGGTATGCAGTAATTTGGGATATAAAAAATCTGCTCCTTTTGCACCTACAATGGTTGGAGAAGATTTCTCAGAATATCAGAATAAAATTCCTGGAGTATATATATTATACGCAACAGGAACAGAAAAAAATATACCGCATCATAATAGCAAATTTGAAATAGATGAATCTAAACTTTACAAAGCACCTATTCTAATGAGTGAATGGGCTATAAAATATTTAGAAGATAATCAATAAATATTATATTGGTTAATTATTAAAAGTTATTATTAATGCTATGCTTTTAATATTATATATATGCTTATGGATTAAAAGTGATATTATAAGTTTTATAACTATCACTTTTAATTATAAAATTAATATTTTGTAAATTACAAAGATTACTAAAAAATACAATATAAAATTTATACTATAAAAAAATCAAAACATTTTTATTACAGATTATATTTTAATAATAACTTTATTTCTCACAATTCGAATATGTTTCAAACTGTATATAAAAACTTTTTGACAAAATCATAAAAATAATATATATTTTTAACAATTCTATTATTAGTAATAAATAATTGCTTACAAAATCTAATATTTTCAATTTTTTAAGAGGTTATGCATATGAATATTATTAATTCTATTATAACAAACACAAATAATGTTATGTATGGATATTTACTTTTGGCCGTATTTTTTGTGGTGGCTGTATTTTTTACTATTAGACTAAAAGGAATACAAATTTCTCACTCTATACATGCACTAAAACTTCTATTCTCAAAGCATGAAAAAGGAGACGGAGTTTCAGGGTTTGTAAGCTTTTGTATAAGTACTGCTTCAAGAGTAGGTACTGGAAACATTACTGGTGTTATGGGTGCTGTTTCTGCGGGAGGACCTGGTGCATTATTTTGGATGTGGATTATGGCTCTTTTGGGCGGAAGTTTAGCTTTTTCTGAAAGTACGCTCGCACAATTATATAAAGAAAAAGATTCTATGGGTAAGTTTATAGGAGGAGCTTCTTTCTATATAAAAAGTAAATTAAAAAAACCTGTGCTTGCAACGCTATTTGCTTTATGTATGATATTTACTTATACTACTTTTAATGGAGTTCAGGCAAATACTATATCAAATGCATTATCAAAATATAATGTATCTGTAATAATTACTGCTGTTATTTTAACAATACTCACAGCATTAATATTATTCAGCAAAAAGAGAGACACTATAACACATGCATGCGTATTTATAGTACCTGTTATGGCAATACCTTATATATTAATGGGGCTTTTTATATTCTTTACTAATTTACCTTCAGTACCTTCAGTTTTTCAAAATATATTTATACAAGCATTTAAACCTAGTGCAATTTTTGGAGGTGCTATAGGTATTACAATTTCTAACGGATTAAAAAGAGGATTATTCTCAAATGAGGCTGGTATGGGAGGAGCTCCGCATGCTGCTGCTGCTGCTCATACTTCTCACCCTTGTAAACAGGGACTTATACAAATGTTCTCTGTATTTACAGATACTTTATTAATATGTTCTATTTCTGGTTTTATACTTTTATTATCTCCTGAAGCTATGAAAGAAGTAAAAAACATAGAAGGTATTAATTTATTTCAATATGCTATGGAATCACATTTAGGAAGTTTTGGTTCTATATTTATTACTGTATGTATATTGTTCTTCTCATATAGCTCTATACTTGGTAATTTCTTCTATATAAAAACAGGTGCTGCTGCTGTAAAAGATAATTTTGCATCATATATAATAGTTGGACTTATGACTATAGTAATGGTATTTGCTGGTTCATTGGCAGAGTTCAAAACTATTTGGGGAGCAGGCGATATGTTTATGGGCTTTATGGCTTTATTAAACATTATAGTAATGGTAATACTTAATAAACCAGTATACTTACTTACAAAACATTATGTATCACAATTAAAAGAACATAAAGAAGCTAAATTCAATAAAAACTCTATTGCAGATTTATCAAATGATGATGCTATTAGTCAGTGGAATGTAAATGAATAATTATATTTTGCAATAATCTTATGTAAGATAAGCTGTATAATTTTTATCACTTATCTTACATACATTTGTGAGTTTCTATATTTATAATCATTCATATACTTATAAACTTCTTCTTCTGTTAATACTTGAGAAACATTAAAAATAACATTTTCTATATACATAGAATCTCTTGAATTATAATTGTCACTTAACTGTGCATTACTTTGAACAGTGATTTTACCAGCATTATTTCTAACAAGTTCAGCCCCCATCTCTCCAACTATTGCAGAGCCTCCATCTGGAATGGTATAACCTGTAGTACCAAATGCAAACTTTGGAGGAGTTGGAGGATTAGATTTTACACTGTCTAGGGCATTTGTAGAAGATACTATACCAGAAGCAGCAGAAATAGCAGAAGCAACAGTTGTAGCAGACACAGCCAACCCAGCAGCAAAGCCAACTAATCCGCCTTCAGCAAAAGAAGTAGCTACACCTAATGCAGACTTTGCTATTGCAAGCGAAGGTATTAATACAGCATCGGCAATAGCTTTACTTTTTTCCATCTCCGCCAATTTTACTTCATTTTCCCATTTGGCATAATCTTTTTTATACTCTGCTTCTGCTAGGTTTCTTTCTAATAATTCTTTTTGTTCATTTTTTTCTTTTTCTAACAATAATAATTTATTTTCTTCTTCTTTCTTTTTTGCTATCTCCTCTTTTTTTATCCTTATTGCCTCAGCACTCATCAAATCATAATTTTCTATAGCAAGTTCTAATTCTTCATCTAAGCGAGCTAAAAAATTATTGTAATACTCATCTTCTTTTTCTTTGTTGCTTTCTCTAAGCTCATTTTGATAATTATTAAACTCTTCAAGCTTTTGTTTAGCCTCATTTATAGCATTATCATAAATACTCAAGTCATAATCAAAAAACGAAAAGAAACTTGATGATATACTGCTATACAAAGTTGATGTGCTAGACAATATACTATTAATATCAGAAGAGAAACTTTTTATATCTATTTTATTTATACTATCTTTAATTAAGCTAATGGAATCAGCAGCAACATTAGAGCTTTCTTTTAATTCAACACCAATAGCATTATTAATATTGCCTATATAAGTTTGAGTTTTAATAAGCTCTTCATTCATTTCTTTTATATAGTTTAAATTATTATCCATATATGCTCCTTTTTATATACTGAAATTTATTAAGTTTGTTAATTTTATGTTGTTCTTTTTCCCGCAGCAAAAAGAACCAAAAAGTGCAAATATTTTAACTTTATATGTAGGAGATATTTGTTAATATAAAACAATACTTATATTTTTATTAAAAATCAATTATTTCTAGAAGCGTATACGAAGTATATAGCTTCTTTATAAATTGATTTATAGTAAAATTAATTCCCAAAAATAAAATCCATAAAACTATTATCTTCTTCAATTTTTTCACCATCTTCTGCCTCTTCCATTCCAAAGTTTATTAAGCTTGATAAAGCATCTGGAAAATCCAAATAACCAAAAACATCTCCTTTAATATTGTTTACAGAATCATCAAAATTAAGTAATTGACGAAGAGCTATATATCCGCGTCCGTTATTTGTTTGAAGCCATTTATCTGTATCAGAGCCTTCAGGCACTTCCTGCCAGCCAATAGGAAAATATACCCTCTCATATATAACATAACTTGCATTTACTATTCTCTCTATTTTATTTTTATGAACAAAAAACGGCGTTACTTCAAAATGTTTCTCAAGTCTTTTTACTAATTCTTTTTGAGCAAAATTACTTTCGCATAATATTTTTTTCACGTTTCTGCTTACTAAAAAATTTGTGATGCTTTCATCTGTTGTTGAATTTGAATCATTACGCATAAGTCCGCTGTCTATCAAGTAAATATCGTTACCTATTTGTGTGTAGACTATAACAGAAGTAAAACAATTATACTCTCCAAATGCTGGGTCTACTATTGCTTTATGCTCATTAGAATATATTTTATCTTTTTCTTTATTTTCATCATAGAACTTTAATTTTGAATACAAAAAAACTTTTCCATGTTTACTTTTAATTTTTCCAAGCCATATATGTTCATACATCTTTGGCATAAGTTTCAATGTGGATAATCTTGATTTATTTAATATGTCGCTAAAATAATAATTGCCGTCATAGTTAATAAAAGTAATTAATATATTAGCATCTTCATATTCTTTATAATAATACTCTTTGTTTTCTTTATCTTTATAAACTTTATTGTATAGACTAAATTGACTTACAACCCTATAAATAAAATCAGTTTCAAAGCGAGGATTAAATGCAAGCCATATTTCACTTTTATCAGCCCTTATTGAAGGCTCTAATATTTCATAACTTCTTTGTGTGAGAGTTTGAGCTTCTTCTATAAAACATATTCTTACATTGTAAATAGATTTAATTTCCTCTATAGAACATTCTCTAATACCTAAAAATATAAACTTAGAATTTGTTATTTTATTTATTATCTCATTTCTTTTTACTACAAAAAACTCATTTAAATTAAGTTCTTTTATAATGTTTATAAGAAGAGGATAAGTGGAATAAGAAATAGATTTTTGAATCTCTCTCGCACATAATATTACTCCATTAATTTCAAAAATTTTAGCTATCAATATTCTTGCAATAGATTCACTTTTTCCGCCGCCTCGTCCGCCGAATGCTATTTTTAATCGTTTTTCAGTGTTAATCCATTTTTCAAAAGGTTTTAAAATGTTTATATTAATATTCATAAATAAAAACTTCTTCTAATATTTTTATTAAATAATAATTTAATTATCAAATCCAACTCTTATATTAATTCTATTATTATTTTCTTTCTCTTCTATTTTTTTCCTTATATGTTCTAGCCTTTTATCATTACGCTTTTTTATTAATTCAAAAAATACTATTATTGCTCTTTCGCTTGGAGGATTATACTTATAAACTATTTTTTTGGTTTTAGACTCATTGCCTTCTTTATCTATTTTTATTTCTTTTATGATATCCTTGCTATAATATCCTAATGACTTTTTTATTAATGCATTTTCTATTTTTATTTTAGCGTCAATAAAATATTCATCTTTTGCTTTTCTAATTTTTTTTACTAAACTTTTTTTATATTTTTTGCTTGATTTATTAATATAGCTTTTTAATTTATCATAGCTTATATTTAATTCATTAGCTATTTCTTCGATTGTTGGGTTATTTTTTTTTATAAGATAATATATTTTATCTTCTATCTTTTTATTATATTTATTCATAGCATTCCATTTTTTTAAAATTAATATATATTTAAGTGTTAAATATAAGCAATTATAATTAAAAATTTAGGGGCTGTCCTAGATAACTTAAATTTGTTAAAATTTAAGTATGAAACGCAGTAAA
>OARM01000095.1_pt1 | contig 34488 bp, 28 predicted proteins | sample 1475591 | NCBI WGS metagenome assembly OARM01 (sample SAMEA3360676, study PRJEB22359) | human gut metagenome | biome: ENVO:urban biome; feature: ENVO:human-associated habitat; material: ENVO:feces | place: Bangladesh | collected 2011
GGAATACCTACTTTATTTTAACTAAAAAACGTGCAATATCTATGGCTCCTAAACAAAAATTCTTCAATAACTCTATTGTGTAAAACACTAATTAATTATAATATATACAAATCAAAAAAAATAAAAAATTGGTTAAAATATATGAATGAATTTTTTAAATGCGACAAACCTAAAGAAGAATGCGGAGTATTTGGAATATACTCAAAAGAAATAAAAAAAGACATATTAAAAACTCTTAACTATGCACTATACGCTCTTCAGCATAGAGGTCAGGAAAGTGCTGGAATAACTGTATCAAATTATAAACATTTATTTACTTATAAATCTATGGGACTTGTTTCAGATTTATTTTCTAGTAACATACCAAAAGAAACAGAAGGAAATATTGCTATAGGACATGTAAGATATTCTACTACAGGAGCAAGCAAAATAGAAAATGCTCAGCCTCTTGAAAACTTATTTAGATTAGGTCAAATAGCTATAGCACATAACGGCAACCTTACCAATGCGTATCAATTAAGAGATAAATTAGAACAAGAAGGTGCTACATTCAATGCTACTTCAGACAGCGAAGTTATAATAAAATTAATAGCAAGAAAAACTGTAAATAATTTTATAGATGGAATAAAAGAGACTATCAATATAATTGAGGGAGCTTTTGCTTTGGTTATAGTGGTAGACGGAAAGTTAATTGGAGTTAGAGACCCTCATGGAATACGTCCTTTATCATTAGGAACTAATTCTAATGGAGATTATTTTTTAGCTTCTGAATCTTGTGCTTTAGATGCTGTTGGTGCTAAATTTGTACGCGATATAGAAGCAGGCGAAATGGTAATTATAGATGATAATGGTATTCAATCTATAAAATATAAAAATACCCAATTAAAAAACTATCCTTGTGCATTTGAGCATATATATTTTGCAAGACCTGAAAGCAATATAGACGGAATTAACGTGTATAATGTAAGATTTCAAACAGGTGTTTTACTTGCCAAAAAAAATACAGTAGATGCTGATATTGTAATAGGTGTACAAGACTCTGGAACTATTGCCGCATTGGGATTTGCAAAAGAAAGCGGTATTCCTTATAGCATTGGTTTGGTTAAAAACAGATATATTGGAAGAACATTTATTATGCCGGAGCAGTCAAGCAGAGAAGAAACTGTTAAATTAAAATTCAATCCTCTAAAACATTTAATAGACGGTAAAAAAGTTATATTAATAGATGATTCACTCGTAAGAGGTACTACAAGTAAAATACTTATTGATATAGTGAGAAAAGCAGGTGCTAAAGAAGTGCATTTTAGGTCAGCTTCACCTGTTATAAAAAATCCTTGCTACTATGGTGTAGATATATCTTCCAAAAAAGAACTTATAGGAGCAAAACTCTCTGTAGAAGAGATTCGCAAAGAAATTAATGCTGATACTTTAGAATATTTATCTATAGAAGATATGCTTAAAGCTTTAGGCGGAACTAATTATTGTATAGGTTGTTTTAACGGAGAATATCCAACATCAATACCTAAAGAATAATATCTGAATAATATAATTACTAATACTATATTTTTGTTATAGTTTTTTATTTATTAAAAAATGTTGTTTTATATATCATCATTTTCTATATTATCTTCATCTTCTTTATTTTCTTCTTCTGCCTCTTCATTAGTATTATTTAGTTTTTCTATTCTAATCTTTGTAACAATATTTCCGCTCTTTCCAACAACAGTAAAAGAATAACCATTATATTTAATAGCCTCATTTCTCTTTGGAAGCCTTCCAAGATAAGAAAATAAAAATCCTCCCACAGTATCAGCAGCATCATCTGGTATATCAGGAATTATTCCATATTTATTAATCTCTTCTATTCTCATTCTAGCATCAACTAAAAAACTTCCGTCATCATTACTCTTCACTTCCTCATCATCATCTTCATCAAACTCATCTCTAATATCTCCCACAATCTCCTCAAGTACATCTTCCATACTCACAATACCAGAAAATCCGCCATACTCATCAACAACCATAGCAATATGAATCTGCTTAGTTCTAAAATTCTTCAAAAGCTCCATAAGAGAAATAGATATAGGAACAAAAAAAGGCTTGTGTATTATCTTTTTTAAATTAAAAGTTTTTTCATCTATATCAACCAAATCCTTAACATAAAGCACACCTACAATATCATCTATACCATCTTTATAAACAGGTATCCTAGAGTTTCTATCTCTGTTAAAAGCTTTAATTACCTTCTCATAGCTTGTATCTATATGAAGCATATTTACATCAACTCTCGGTATCATTATATCTTTTACATTTTTGCTTTTAAGCTCAATAGTATTTATTACAATCTCTCTTTCTTCTTCTGTTAATAAACTTAAATTAATATAATGACTTTTATCATTATAATTATCTTTATTTTTTTTAACTATCTTTTTTAATATCTTTTTTATTGGCATTATTATAATTCCCTTTTATATGTTCAAGTATTTTTTTATATAATTCTCTCATTCTTTTATAATTTTTTTTAAGAGATTTTTCTGTATAATTATGATGTATACCTTGCAAATGAAGTATAGAATGAACTATTAATTTTATAACAGTCATCTTTATTTTATCTTCGCTATATCTATCCAAAACCCACTCATAAGAAATGACAATGTCCCCCCCTTCATTAGCTTCTCCCATAGGAAAAGTTAATACATCGGTTGCTTTATCTTTATTTCTAAATTGTTTGTTTAATCCTCTTATATAATCATCATTAGAAAAAACCAGATTTACTTCACCATCAATATTAGCAGCTTTTACAGCATGACTTAAAAAATATCTATAAATATTGAGATTAATATCATAATCAGTATTGTTAAAAACATTAACATTTTTCATACTATTTCTTTACTTTATCTTTATTAAGAGCTTCTTTTTTTGAATTGATATTTTTAATAAATCTTTCTTTTGTTTTTGAAACTTTTTTAGTATCTATTTTTGTATTTTTTTCAGTATTTTCATTTTTATCTTTATTTTCTTTGCCTATATCTTTTGGAAGCTCTGGATATTTTATTCTCTCATGCAATGATATTAAAATCTTCTGTAAGCTTATTCTTTTAATAGTTTCAATATCTTGTAATGTAAGTCCGCTGTCATTTAATTCGCCTTCCGCCATTTTGCTTTTTACTATATTATCTATAAGCGAAGATAATTTTTCTTTGGTAGGGTTATTTATTGTTCTGCTTGCTGCTTCTATTGAGTCTAATATCATTAAAATAGCTGTAATTTTTGATTGAGGTTTTGGTCCTCCATAAGTAAACAAACTTACATCTATATCAGGGTCTTCTTTTAGGGCATCTGCATAAAAATATTTTATTAAACTTGTTCCATGATGTTCTTTTATGGCAGCTATTATCTCTTTTGGAAGCCTATATTTCCTTGCTATCTCCACACCAAAACGAACATGCGATTTTACTATGGCAGCAGATAAAGTAGGTTTTAATTTATTATGTCTGTTATCATCTTTATTTGTGTTTTCTATAAAGTATAATGGATTTTCTATTTTACCTATATCATGATAGTATGCAGATACGCAGGCTAATCTTCCATCTTCTCCAATCTCATCAGCTATAGTTTCTACTAAATTAGCCATATTAATAGAATGGTGATAAGTACCAGGAGCATTAATTTGAAGCTGTCTTAAAAGAGGATTGTTCAAGTCTGCCAATTCCTGAAGCCTAAATATAGTAGCAGTCTCAAGTAAATACTCACAAATAGGAAGAATAATCATAACAAGTATTGCCTGTATTAAACCGCTTGCAAAAGCAAATACAAAAATCATATGGTTAAAATCAAAATTATCTTTAATAAATACATTAACTAATGATACTATGCTCAAACATACTCCTATCTGAATACCTAGCCATAAAACTCCATTTCTGTTATTAATTTTCTTTGTAGAAACAGAAGTTATCATTGATATTACAAATAGTGAGAAAAACTCATATACATCAGCCTGCACCATATTGGCAGCTAAAAGAGTAATACATACAGTTACAATAGCAGAAATTCCTCTTCTTGCCCCAAGTAAAGTATTAAGCATAGAAAACATTGGTATAAAAGTGTATATATAAAATGGTATATTGATAAGTTTATCCGATACATAGTTGCTTATAAAATATGCTATAGACATAATAAGCAAATATTCAAGCGAGAATAAAATAAAATTCTTAAAGTTAGTATAAAAGTCTATATTATATTTAAATATAATGTATCCAACAAAAGCAAATAACATCAATATAAATAAAGCTTGACCTATTAGAGTTTTAATATTATACTCAAGAAAACTGCTATTATCTAATATATATTTTAAAAGATTAACCTTATCCTCTGTAACCCTTTCACCTTCTTCTAAAATAGGAAATCCTGCTTTTATTGTTGTATATATAGGCTCTACAGATAATGGAATTTTGTTTATCTCTTCTTGAGTTTTTTCAGAATTATAAATTAAATTATCTACTAAAAATACATTGATTATGGAAGATATTGTATTGATATGAAATACATTTAAATCATTATATCTATTTCCCAAAATAGAACTAATTTCATTTTTTAAATTCTCTAAAAAGAATATTCTGTTTTTTGCAGCTATTCTCTCTTCAACAACATAATCATTATACTTATAAATAAATATTCCATTATTAAGAATTAATCTTAAAGTTTCAGGTGTTAAATTTCTTCTAGATATTATACCAACATCAAATAAACTCTTAAGCGTATCTATAACCTTAGCCTCATATCCAACAGTATCTCTATTAATAATAGCATTAGAAAAAATTGTCTTATTAATATTGAGATTATATTCAGATATTACAGCATCATACATCTCATCAAAAGAAACATTATTAGTATCAAAGCTTTTAATAAAATTAAACATATTGCTAACTTTTGATAAAGACTCTTTTTCTATGCTCTCAGGCATTTCAAATATAGGTCTTACATTCGCTTGCAAATATGCTATTAATCTTTGAGTCTCTTCTATATTTTTATATTTTATATTGTTTTTAGCAATCAATGGTTCTTTTACAGTTTCGCCAATAGACGGTATTGTAATTTTTTGCATATAATTTGGAAACACTAATAATAATGTTATTATATACAAAATCAATGCTATTAATAATTGAAATATCCTCTCCATATTAAGAGTTTTATTAATTATAGATTTTATAATTTTTTTATTCGTGTTCATAATAATTTTTATCCATTAATTTTACACATTTGTATTATCAGCATTATCATAGGCTTCTAATATTTTAGAAACTAACCTATGCCTTATCACATCTTTTTTATCAAAATGATGAAAAGCTATGCCTTCTATATTTTTTAATATTTTAATAGAATGCTCCAAACCAGATTTTACATTCTTAGGCAAATCACTTTGAGTAATATCCCCCGTAATAACAGCCTTAGACTTTTCACCAATCCTACTTAAAAACATCTTCATCTGAGCAACTGTAGTGTTCTGTGCCTCATCAAGTATTATAAAAGCCCTGCTTAAAGTTCTTCCTCTCATATAAGCTAAAGGAGCTACTTCTATTTTGTTCTCTTCTGTGTATTTTAATATTATATCACTAGACAAAAGACTATACAAGGCGTCATATACAGGTCTCATATACGGAGAAATCTTTTCTTTAAAATCACCAGGCAAATATCCTAAACTCTCACCCGCCTCAACAACAGGTCTTGTTATTATCATACGCTCAATCTTATTTTCTGCAAGCAAACTTATACCATAGGCAACAGATAAAAATGTTTTACCCGTACCAGCAGCACCAGTAGAAAAAACTATATCATTAAAAATCATCTTCTCTAAATATTCACCCTGAGAAATGGTTTTCATCTCTATGTTTCTTCCGAGATACGGCAGCTTTATACGCATATTAATTAAAGAACTCTCACGCTCTTTAAATATATTATCAGATATATTAATAACCTTTTCTAAAGAAATTTCGGTATTAGAAATATACATGTCTTTAAGTATATATATTACTTTTAGAGTGTCTTCTATATTTGAATAGTTACCCTCTATAGTTAATTCATTTCCCTTTGGATATATTGAAACATTAAATTTATTCTCTAAAACTTGAAGATTTTTATCCTCTGCACCGCAAATGGAAATATATGCTTCATAATCTTTAAACTTTACTTTATTGTCTAATCTTTTTTTATTTATATTATTATCCTTATAATTTTATTGTATTATAATATAGTACAAAAAAATTAATTATTGTCAATATTACATACATCAAAATTTAGATTATGGAATATATAAATAAATTTGTTATAATTTATATTAGAAAATAACAAACGGAGTATTATTAATGATTAGAGAAGTAATGCATATAGGCATCACAGTAAGCAATATGGAAAAATCTATACATTTTTACAAAGACATATTAGGGCTAACTTTTAAAGGCGAAGCTATTATGGAAGGCAAAGAAACAGATTTATTATTTAATATGAAAGGAGTAAAAGTAAAAATAGCATACCTTAATGGAAGCGATAATATAATAGCTCCTCCAATAGAGCTTTTGCAATTTATAAATGAAGAAGCTAAAAAAGATACTTCTCAATTAAACAAAATATCTATTTCTGAGATTTGTTTTAGAGTTGAGAATATAGATGAAATGTATAAACGTCTAATAAAAAACAATGTATAATGTTTATCAGAGCCTCAATATTTTGACTTTGAAAATTACGGATTTGGTAAGAGTAAAGCTTTATATTTTAGAGACCCTGATGGTATCATATTAGAACTAATGGAGAATATATAATTATAAAAGGTTTTAAATTATTATTTTAAAATTCTAATATTATAAAAAACTTAATATTAATTACTCTCTGCTTGAGAAAACTTTATCTATAATGCCGTATTCTTTAGCTTCTTCAGCACTCATGAAATAGTCTCTATCCATATCAGCTTCAAGTTTTTTAAGTTCCTGACCAGTATGCTTAACAAATATATCATTTAATATAGCTTTTAGTCTGATAGTTTCTCTTAATTGTATTTCCATATCAGTAACCATACCTCTGGAACCGCCTGAAGGTTGGTGTATCATAATTCTTGAGTTTACAGTAGCAAATCTTTTACCGCTAGCACCGCCTGCAAGAAGCAAAGCACCTGCAGAAGCAGCCTGACCAACACATAAAGTAGCAACATCAGGCTTTACATATTGCATAGTGTCATACATACCCAAAGCAGCAGTAACAACTCCTCCTGGGCTATTTATATATAAAGAAATGTCTTTTTCAGGGTCAGCAGATTCCAAAAATAACAACTGAGCTATTACAACATTGGCAACATCATCATTAATTTCTCCACCCAAGAATATAATTCTGTCTTTTAAAAGTCTTGAGTAAATGTCATAAGAACGTTCGCCTCTGCTTGTTTGTTCTATAACATAAGGTATAGTCATATAACTTTTTTCTATATATTTTTTATCAACTCTATCAAATTTATACATCATAAACCCTTTTTAAATTATCTAAAAATTAATAACCAGCCCAAAGATCATTTTCATTAGCAACAAATCTTCCAGCATCTTTTTCTGTAATATTAATATGCTCTTTTATATAATCTAATATAGCTTCTGATACAGCTCTGTTTTCTGCCTCTTTCATTATATGATTAATAATGTCTTGCTGCTCTTCTTTAGGTCTTTTTGATAATCCTAAATAGCTTTGATATTGATAAAGTCTGTTAGCATATTCTTTAGCTTTATCTTCATTTATGTTAAGAGAATCTTTATAAACATCAGCAAGTTTAGCCATAATCAAGTCAAAACTAATTTGTTTTTTCACATTCTCTTCATATTCTTTTTTAATATCATCTTCTTTTTTACCAACAGAAATTAGGAAGTCTGTTTTAGTCATTCCGTTTCCAGAAACTTGTCTTTCAAAGTCTTCTAAAGCTCTATTTAATTCCATTTCATAATAGCCTTTAGGTATATCTACTTTTACAAGTTCTAACATTTTATTAAATATAGAATCATTTATAAGCTCAGAATCTGCTCTAGCTTCAGCTCTTTTAGCTAAATGATCTTTTAATCCTTCTTTTACTTTTTTTACTTCTTCTTCTTTAGAATCATCTTTAATATTTGGTTTTTCTACTTTTAAAACTTCCATAATTAAAGTAGCTTCTCTGCCATTAACAAAAGTAGTTAAAAGTTTTTTATCACCTTTTTTAACATCTACAGCATTTTTAGCAAATATAGTTTCATTTTCATTATCTGTAGCTATAAGAGTTAATTCTTTATTATATTTTTTATTTTCTTCATCATCAAACTCAATTTTTACATATACTTTATCGCCGAGTTCAGATTTTAATTCGCTCTCTTCAAAAGGAGAAAATCTCTGTAAAGATAATTTATATGCTTTTTCTATAGCCTCATCATCTATATTATATTTATTTTTCTCTAAAGAGATAGATGAAAGTTCAGGCAAAGCAATCTCAGGAAGAGGATAGTATTCATAAGTAAGATGAAGACCATCATCTTTATTTTCCATATATGATAATTTAGGAGTAGCGATACATTTAGCATTTTTTTCATCGCTGTAAGTATTCCAAACATTTTCAATCATCACTTCATTAGTAGCAGATTCCAAACCTTCTCTATATCTAGAAAGTATAATATTATTAGGAGCATGACCAATTCTAAAACCTTTAATATTAACTTTAGGTTTATAATATTCAATTTGTTTTTCTAATTCTTTATTATAAGCATCTTTAGAAACAACAACCTTTAGAGTAACTAAATCCTTACCATCTGTAGAAGTTTCGAAGTTAAAATCTTTAATTTCCATTGATATACAACCTTTATATAAAAAATTAAAAAAACCCTCAACAGAAAGAATAATTTCTATTGAGGGTTATCTGATGAGCGGGAAACGGGACTCGAACCCGCGACAGTCTGCATGGCAAGCAGAAACTCTACCAACTGAGTTATTCCCGCATTAGACTTGTGAAATAATATAACATAACTCTAATTAAATGTCAATAGCTTTTTTCAAACTTTAATTTTATTTTTTTAATTATTTACATAATAAAAAATAATTAAGCATTTTGCTATTATACCGAAAAATTAAGATAGTATAATATAAAACAATAGGGGGAAGAATGTATAAATACACTATAGAAGGATCTAAAAATATTAATGGAACTGTGAAAATTTCCGGTTCTAAAAATGCATCACTTCCTCTTTTGGTAGCTTCAATACTTACTGATGAACCTGTAACACTTCATAATGTACCAGATTTAGTTGATGTGCAGGTATTAATAAACATATTAGAACCATTGGGAAAGAAAGTTGATTTTAAAAACAACACCACTGTGATAATATCCCAAAACGGCAAAAGCGATGAAGCTCCATATAAACTAGTAAAAAAAATGAGAGGCTCTATTATAGTGCTTGGACCATTACTTGCAAAACGTAAGCATTGTAAGGTTTCCTACCCCGGCGGCTGTGCTTTTGGTCCAAGACCAATAGATTTGCATCTGAAAGGAATGGAAGCATTAGGTGCTAAGATTGATATCACCGCCGGCTATATAGACGCCACTGTAAAAGATAATCTAATAGGTGCAGATATAAACTTATCTGGAAAAAATGGCCCTACTGTTTTGGGTACTGATAATGTTATGATGGCTGCTACTTTGGCTAAAGGTACAACTATTATAAGAAATGCCGCAAGAGAACCGGAATGTACAAACCTAGCAGAATTATTAAAAGCTATGGGGGCAAAAATTGAAGGCATAGGAACTTCTACTCTCACAATAGAAGGTGTTGAAAACTTAAAAGGCGTAGAGTTTGAGGTGATACCAGACAGAATAGAAACAGGTACTTTTTTGGCAATGGCTGCTGCTGGAAGAGGAAAATTAAAATTAGAAAATACTAATCCAGAACATTTAACTTATGTGTTAGATTTGCTTTCTTCTATAGGCTGCGATATAAAAACTACAAAATCAACTATAGAAATAGATGCTTCAAATAAAGAATTAAAGCCTTTTGAAATAGAAACTCTTCCATATCCAGGATTTCCAACAGATTTGCAGGCAATATTTACAACTTTAGCATGCACAATAAAAGGTTCAAGCAAGATAAAAGAGACTATTTACCCAGACAGATTCAGCAATGTACCAGAATTAATTCGTATGGGTGCTGATATAGAACTATTTGAACCTAGCATTATTGTAAATGGCGGAAATAAACTTTCTGGTGCTGATGTACAGGCTAGTGATTTGCGTGCCGGTGCTGCATTGGTTATTGCTGGTGCTGTAGCAGACGGTGTTACAGACCTTCACAGAATATACCACATAGAAAGAGGATACGAAGACTTTGTAAATAAATTAAACAAAATTAATATAAAAACAACAAAAGAAAAAGATGATATATTATAAATAAAGGGGGATATATATAAATGGTTAGAGGAGTTTATACAGGTGCTAGCGGAATGATAGCAGAACAATACAGACTTGATGTTGTAGCTAATAATTTGGCTAATGTTGATAAACCTGGTTTTAAAAGAGATACTGCTACTTTCAAAGCTTTTCCAGAAATGATGGCTGCTAGAACTGAAGATGATGGAGTTGTAATATTTCCTCTTGGTTCTACAGATATAAGACCTTATGTTGGAAGACTTGGTACTGGTGTAGAAGTAAATGAAGTTTTTACAGAGTGGGAGCAAGGTTCTTTAAGAGAAACTGGCAATCAGCTTGATATAGCTTTGGGCGATAAGGGATTTTTTGCAGTAGAAACACCTCATGGAGAAAGATATACTAGAAACGGAAGCTTTTTAATTGATAAAGATAATTATCTCGTTACAAAACATGGATATAAAGTAATGGGAGAAAATGGTTATATACAAATAAAATCTAACAACTTCAATATAGATGAAGAAGGAAGAATTAGCATTAACAGAAGATATCAAGACAACGAAGACTTTGTTCAGTTTAATGATAATGAATGGGAAGATGAAGAAATACTTGATACTTTAAAAATTGTTCGCTTTGAAAATGAAAGATACCTCAAAAAAGAAGGAGAATCATTCTGGGTAGATACAGATATTAGCGGTCCTGCTTATATAGCTCAAAAAGGCGTAGACAGACCTAAAGTATTATCAAGATTCTTGGAAATGAGCAACGTAAACCCTATAAATGAAATGGTTAGAATGATAGAAGTTCAACGTGCTTATGAATTAAACTCAAAAACTATATCAACACATGATACTCTAATAGGAAGAGTAGTTAATGAGGTTGGAAGAGTATAAATTAATATTTTGATAAAAATTGTACGATAATGTATAATAGTATCTAAAATTATATAATTAAAAGGAATGGATTATTGTATGGCTGTAGATAAATTTCAACACAAAATTATTTTCTCTCTAAAAATGCAGCTTATTTTTACATATATAATAGTAAATCTGCCTATATGGTATATTATACTATACTTTTTTATATACAGTCATAAAATTCCCTTCTTCGGTATTAAAATAATAGCAACTATATTTTCTGTAATATCAATACTAAAATATTTTGATATATGGAAAAACGGTCTAAATATACAAATAGCTAGAAAAACTATAAGACTCTTTACAGCAACTTCTATAATCTCTTCAGTATTAGAAATAGCATTATATAATATAATAAATAAAGATGTTTTTATATATACATCTATAATAGCTGTAATTGCCTGTTTATTAGTAAATGGAGGTGCCGTTTCTTTAACTCTGCTTTCATTCAAAATAGCTACACTTAAATTAGACCTAGAAACTAATATTAATACTTTCTATATCCCAATTACAACTAAAATCCTCTATACTATTTATTTCTTTTTCTTTTCTGTTGTATTGGTATTTTTAATCTATTCAATCAATGTAAATGAAAATTTATATATCAATAATTATATTAATAACACATTAAATGAAATAATAAAAATAGATGATAATATATATTCATTAAACAATAGTATAAAAAATGATTTAAATATTTATAATAGAGTTATAAATAATTTTTATTCAAATAGATATACTCAAAATAGGGATATTTTAAAAACAGAAATAGAAAATAGATTATCTTATATATACAGAGTATTAAAAAATAATTATAAAGCAATTTATATAAATATAGATAGAGAGTTTTTAGATTCAAACTTAGCATATTCTATTAGTATAACTAAAAATGCATCATCTAATGATAATGCTTACACACTAAGAACAGCAGACAGCTTAACTACACACCCTATATTAGAAAACAATACTACAAGAAGAGATTTTTATATATCAATAATAGCTAATGATAGAAATAATATTAATATATCAGCACACTACCCAATAACTTTAAATGACATTCAAGCAGGATATATAATATCAGATATTAATATAAATAATTATTACAGCAATATGATTACAAATACTTCTATCTCTGATTTATCATATATATACTATAACTTTAATACAAAAGAAGTATTATTAAGTTCAGAACAAGGCAATATGTTAGAAAATGCCAATACTGTATTAAGAAGAAAGTCTGCTGATTTAATAAAATATCTAAATGAATTTGAATCCCAATTAGATAATAAATCTTTCTATGTTACTCCAATACTTAATATAAACGGCAATAGAACTATGGTTATAATGTATTACATGAAAGATTTAAATATTTCTGCTGTATATTATAAAGACCTTACTAGTATAATAAAAAGTTCTGCTATAGAAAGAGAAATATCTATAATATTATCTATAGTTATAATAATATTCTTAGTTGTTTCAGCTACTTATTTGTATATTATAAGACAATTATTTAAGCCTATAGATTCAGCTACAGAATCTGCTAAAGGCCTTATAGGTGGTAAAGGAGATTTAAGAAAAAGAATATACTCTAAAAATAATGATGAAATTGGAGTATTAGTATACAACTTCAATTTATTCCTTAATGGTTTAGATGACATTATAGGAAATTTAAAAACAGAAAGTAATAATGTATTCAATGAAATAAAATTAATAGATAGAGCAATAGAATCAAACGCTCAGATGGTAAATGACCAAAGTGCTAGTATTACAGAAAATATAGCTAGTGTAAATAATATTATTAATTCTATTAAGAATGTTACCAACTCTTCAGAGCAGCAGAAACATGCATTCTCATCAGCTTCAATTGCTGTAGAAGAATTATTACAGACAATTTATAAAATAAGCGATAACATGGAAAAACAAGCATCTGCTGTAGAGCAAACATCTTCTTCAATAGAAGAGATGATATCAAACATTACAAGTGTAGCTAAAAGTATTAGTAAAGCACACTCATTCTCAAAAAAATTGCTTATAGATGCTCATGACGGCGGAGACATGGTAGATGAGGTGATAGAAGCTGTTAGAGGTATTGAGGAAAGCTCTGACCAAATTAAAGAGATAGTTAACGTTATTCAGGGTATTGCCGAACAAACAAACCTTTTGGCTATGAACGCAGCTATTGAGGCAGCACATGCCGGCGAACAAGGTAGAGGTTTCTCTGTAGTTGCTGATGAAATTAGACTCTTGGCAGAACATACCGCAGATAACACAAAAACTATTACAAACATCATTAAAACTATTACTAAAAGAATAGATGAAACAGTAGAACTTGCAAACAACAGTGGAAAATCACTTGAAAATATACTTGATATGTCTGAAAATACTTCAAGGGTTGTTGCAGAAATTAATACTGCAAACAGTGAGCTTGAAATAGGCGGTAGAGATATACTTGAAACTATTAAACACTTAAATAACATTACTATGGGTGTTAAAGAAAATGTACGCGAGCAGATTAACAGCGGTGATGTGGTAGACAGCCAAATTACATTACTAGACCAAATTAACAAAGAGGTTGCTGAGATTATTGAGGCTAATAGTGTTGGAGCTACTGAAGTTGTAAGCACTATGGCTTTCTTAAATGAATTATCTGTAAAAACTGCTAAAAGTAATCATGAGTTCTTTATGGTTACTAGTAAGTTAAGCGAAAGTTTTAACAAATTCCAATCTCTTATGTCTGGATTTATTACAAATGTTGATAACGTGGAAGAAAAATCTGATGATATAATATTAAATTTAGATACAGAAGAATTTGATACTAATGATATAGATATTAATAAAATAAATGAAACTGAAAACAAAATAGATGTGGAAATAAAAGAATTAGAAGAAGAATTATCAAATACTGAACAAAATGGTTTTTCTAAAGAGGATAAAGTTCTTGAAATATTAAAAGAAGACTTTAAAAATCCTGATATGTTTTATTAATACACAAAAACATTATATTATTATATTATATTTTACTTTTTATCTGAAAATTAATTATATTATTAATAATATTATATTTCACAATAATACTCATTATATGTATTGACAATAATAAATTAAAAATATATACTAAAATTTGAGTATGCTTAGGAGATAGAATGTCCTTATATAATATAGCAGAAATAGATCTAAAAGCATTACAAAACAATATAAAAATTATTCGTTCTATGACAGGAAACACTAAATTACTCACCATAGTGAAAGCAAATGCATATGGTCATGGTATTGTAGATATGTCAAAGCAATTAGAAAATCTAAATGTAGATGCTCTTGGAGTTGCTACTGTAGAAGAGGGAGTAAGGATAAGAGAGGCTGGTGTAAAAATACCAATAATTGTTTTGTTTCAGCATTTTAAAAATGAAGCAGAAGATGTTTGCCGATATGATTTAACTCCTATTATAAGTAATGCTGAATGTTTAGATGATTATGACAGATTTTTGAAGAATCATAATAAAAAGTTAAAACTGCATATCAAAGTAGATACTGGCCTAAACAGAATGGGAGCAAAACCTAAAGATGTATTAAGCTTGGCTAATAAGATATTATCATACGGCACTTTAGAGATAGAAGGAATTAATACTCATTATGCTGCTTCTGATGGATTTGATGATATATCTAAAGAGTTTACAGAAAATCAAATAAAAATTTTTAGTGATGTTTTAAATGAATTAAAAACAAACGGCATAAAAATAAATAATGCTCATACTGCAAATTCTGCTGCATTGCTTTATTATAAAAATGCCTACTTTGATATGGTTAGAGCAGGTATAGTTGTTTATGGATATACAGAGAAGCTGCATGACTTTGGATTTAAGCCTATACTAAATTTAAAATCTAAAGTTATTTTAACTAGAAAAATAAAAAAGAATGAAACAGTTTCTTACAGCATGACTTGGAAAGCTGATAAAGATACTAATATAGCTGTAATACCTATAGGATATGCTGACGGACTATCAAGAAAACTTTCTAATAATTGGGAAGTAAAAATAAATGGTAAATATTATCCTATAATAGGAAAGATATGCATGGATATTATAATGGCAGATATAGGAAATGAGGATAATATAAAAGAAGAAGATGAGGTTTTAATATTTGGTGATGATGAGAGACTTAATGCTAATACTATGGCAAAAAAAATAGAGAGTATAAGTCATGAGGTATTGGTTCGTATTGGTGAGAGAGTTAAGAGAGTTTACAAAGATTAATTATAAATAAATATTTTAATAAAAAATAATTTTAAGGAGTACATCAAAATTTAAATAAACTAATTAAAAAAAGGAGATTATTATGGTTGATATGATAGCAAAAATCAACGGCATTATTAACGGTTTTGTGTGGGGACCTGTAATGCTAACCCTATTGGTTGGAACTGGTATATTTTTAAGTATTAGAACTGGTTTCTTACAAATTACACAAATACCTTTATGGGTAAAACATACTTTTGGTTCTTTAGCAAAAAAACAAGATGCTGATGATAATATTACCCCTTTTCAAGCGGTGAGCACAGCATTAGCAAGTACTGTTGGTACTGGAAACATTGCTGGGGTTACTACTGCAATAGTAGCAGGAGGACCTGGTGCTTTATTTTGGATGTGGTTTGCTGCTTTTTTTGGAATGGTTACAAAATATTCTGAGGTTATATTAGCTGTTCACTACAGAGTTAAAGATGATCAAGGTCATCACCATGGCGGACCTATGTATTATATATCTAAAGGTGCTAATTTACCTTGGCTTGGCAGTATATTTGCTGCTTTTGCTGCTTTGGCTTGTTTTGGTGCTGGAAACATGACACAAACTAATGCTATGGCGGCTGTTGTTTATCAAAATTTTGGTATACCTAAAATTATTACTGGGGTTGTTGTTGTTGCTTTAACTGCAATTATAATAATCGGAGGAATTAGAAGAATTGCTACTGTTACAGAGAAACTTGTTCCTGTTATGTGTGTTATATATTTAGTTGCTGGTATTATTATTTTAGCTTTAAATTTAGATAAGATTCCTCATGCTTTTCAAAGAATATTCTCTGAAGCTTTCAATTTGAAACAAGTAGGTGCTGGTTTTATGGGATATTCAATAATGATAGCAATGAAATTTGGTTTTGCTAGAGGTGTATTTTCAAACGAGGCTGGTTTAGGTACTGCTCCTATGGCTCATGGTGCTAGTAACTCTAAAAACCCTATAGAGCAAGGTTTATGGGGTATATTTGAAGTACTTATTGATACTTTCTTTGTTTGTACTTTAACTGGACTTATGGCTATTATATTCTTAGAGGCTAATCAAGGAACTAAATTAAACGGTGCTGAATTAATATCTGCTTTTTTTGGTGCTAACTTAGGACATGCCGGCTCTATAATACTTACTGTATCATTAATATTATTTGCTTTCTCAACTTTTGTTGGTTGGTCACATTATGGAGTTGTTGCTTTAGGTTATCTCACTAAAAGAAATAAAATAGCTTCTTATGGTTATAGAATTATATTTTTAATTATTGGTATAATAGGTGCTGTTGCTCAATTAGATTTAATATGGTCTATAGCAGATACTTTAAATGGTCTTATGGCTATACCAAACTTAATAGGTCTTTTAATTTTATCTCCAAAAGTAGCTAAACTAACAAGAGATTATTTGAAAGATCCTTCTTCAACAATTATGAAAGACTAAAAATAACATAAAAAAATAATAAAGCACTCGCTTAAAAAAGCGGGTGTTTTTTTTATTTGCATCAAAAATTTCAATATATATAACAAATTTTCTTGACTTCAAAATTAAATTATTATATACTTCTTATAGTTAATATACTATTTAAGTGATTTTATAAAATACTATGGAAGAGAAATTTGTTTATCATTCTCCTGTTATTATTCCAGCAGGTACATCTTATAGAATAAATAAAAATAATAATTCTATAATTGTAGATTTTATAGGTTATATAAATAATAATGAAGTTAATGTTGTTTCATCTATTTTTTTAGATAAAAATATGATTGATAATCTTATTTCTGAACTTACAAAAATACAAGAGGATAATTTTTCAAAATGATTTTTTCTTATAGTATACTAAACTATAAAAAATTGGAAATGGAATCTCCTTATGTTATCAGAAAAAAAATAAATGAAAGAATAGAAAAATTATTAGAATTATCTATAGAAGATGAATTAAATCAAAATAATGTTTTAATGTCTAAAAATAAATTATTATCGTTTTTAGAGTATATAAATTTTTATGAATATCCTAAAGGTGTGGGGTTAGATGACGATGGATATTTTACTCTTGAAATAGATAGAAATGATGTTTATGCAGTCTTTATTTTTAGAGAAGAGTTGCATTTTTATTATTATAAATTTAAAAAATTAGAATTTTCTCTTAAAATACAAAACCCTGAAGATTTTTTTACTAATATAAATTATACTAAGTATAATGAATTGTTTAAATATAAAGGAAAATCGAATTTAGTAAATTATATACCTAAAAATCATTATAATTTACTATACTATTTTATAAAAAGATCACTCTATAATAGTTATTTAAAAGAGTTAGATGATAAAGAGATATCTTCATATCAAAGAATAAATACAGAGAATGTTTATGCAGGTAATTCCACCTATAAAAAATGATTCAAATTTAATAAGATTTGCTAATCAAAGACATATTGATGAAAATAATGGAGATTTTTTAGTATCAGCTTTTTCAATGAGATATTCTGAAGATTATTTATCATTTGATTGGGCTGAGTTTCATAAATTTAATTCATTAGATGAAAATATTAAATATTCAATTATTTCTATATTAAATAGATTTTATAAAGAAAATGATAAATTAAAACAAAAATATAATGATAAGAAATATTTTGCAGTTATAGATATAAAATCACTAATTAATAAAATTTCAGATTTTGATATAGAAAAAATAAAGCTTATAGATAATGATAATTCTCATACTGGTATTTATTATTCCAGAGATAATAATGATAAAATAGCTGTAATATTATTAGAAATAGCCAATAAAAACAGATAATTATTTATAACACACTTTTATTTTAATTTGATAACTTTATTAAAAATGCAATTATCTTTTTTATTTTTACACTTTTAAAGCACTCTCACCGTTAGAATCTATTGCTACAATCAGCATCATGTCTTCAACATAAAGCTCTCTAATAGCCTCAGTGCCTAAATCTTCAAAAGCTATTACTTTGCATTTTTTCACACAATGAGCCATATAAGCAGCAGCACCTCCTATAGCACAAAAATAAACTCCGCCATATTTTTTTAAAGACTCAATAACATCTTTAGATCTTGCACCTTTGCCTATTGTAGATAAAACTCCTAATTCTGTAAGCTTTGTAGTGTATGCGTCCATTCTATAGCTTGTTGTAGGTCCAACGCTTCCTATCACTTCATTTGGTTTATTTGGTGAAGGGCCTGCATAAAATATTATTTTGTTTTCTAAATCTAATGGCAATTTTTCTCCGCTGTTTATCATGTCTATTAATCTTTTATGTGCTGCATCTCTTGCAGTATATATATTGCCTGTTAAGCTTATCATATCCCCTGCTTTTAATGTTGATAATATTTCTTTTGTGAGAGGAGTGTTTATCTTTTTTATTTCCATAAAATTATTACCTTAAAAAATTTTTATTAAACTATTTAAACTATTTATAAAATAATTTCTCTGTGTCTTGTAGCATGACAGCCTGTACATACACATACAGGAAGTGATGTTATATGAGTGGCATACATATTTATATGCACGCATAAAGCAGTAGTATTACCTCCAAAACCAGAAGGTCCAATATTCATTTTATTGATTCCTTCAAGAAGCTCTTCTTCAAGATTTTGTAAACGCTCATCACTATTTTTTGAACCCACCTCTCTAAGCAAAGCCCTCTTAGCAATATCAACACATTTCTCCATATTGCCTCCAATACCAATACCCACAATCATAGGAGGACAAGCATTAGCACCTGCAAGTTTTATTGTGTCATAAACAAACTTTTTTATTCCATCTATTCCAGCAGAAGGAGGAAGCATGGCAATCTTTCCCATATTCTCACTTCCAAAACCTTTAGGAGCTGCTACAATTTTTACTTTATCGCCTTCAACTATATTATAATGAATAATAGCAGGAGTATTATCATTTGTGTTTTTTCTCTCTAATGGGTCATTTACAACAGACTTTCTTAAATACCCTTCTTTATACCCTAATGCCACACCTTTATTAATAGCTTCTGTTAAACTACCGCCCTTAAAATGAATGTCCATTCCAACATCAACATATATAATTGCCATTCCTGTATCCTGACATATTGGCTTTAATTCTTCTTTTGCTATATCTGAATTTTTTATAAATACATCAAGTATATTTTTTGGGAGACTCTCTTTTTCTTGTGCTAAAGATTTTTCTAATGCTTTTTTTATATCATCGTTTAAATAAATATTAGAATCTATGCAAAGTTTAGCAACATTTTCTGTTATAACATTAACATCAATTTCTCTCATATATTTTTATACCCTATTAAGCAATTTCAATAAAATTATTCTAGTATATTTATAATACAAAATAAAAATTTAATTGTCAATTTTAAAAGTAAATTTAAAATCTAAAAATAGATATAATATAAAGCTTTTTAAATTTTTACTTGTACTTTCGCGAAGCGTGTCCGAAGGGAGAAAACTTTTACGAAATCCGCACATCGAGCTACGGGAAAAAGTTGATAGAAAATTTTTATTTCGATTATACTAAAAAATTTTAAAATTTGCCAAAACATATTTTTTATGTTTTTCTTACTCTCGGGGGCTAGCCCCCGCACCCCTACTTCTTTTGTAGCCACAAAGAAGCAAAAAGGCTGCATTGTTTAGTTTGAAATGTTTGTATTACAATATAGTTTATACATATTCAAAAACACACAAAGCTATAGTATTTGCACTTTTTGCAACTTTGACGAAGTCCGCACAGCGAAGGCGGGAAAAAGTTGAAGAAAAAAATTGATATAAAATTATTGTTTTAATATATACTAAAAATTTTTAAGTTTGTTAAAAATCTATTTTTTATTTTAATTGTTTGTGGTGGCTTTGCCCCCACACCCCCAGTTCTTTTACCGAGTAGGTACCTTTCGGTATTGGTATAAAAGAACCAAAAGAACTTCATTTTTTAGCTTGAAATGTTGGTATTATTCTATAGTTTATAATATTTAAAAATATACAAAGCTATAGTATTTGCACTTTTTGGTTCTTTGACGAAGTCCACACCGTATAGCTTCGGGAAAAGAACAATAAAAAATTACACAACAAAAGTTAAAAAACAAAAGCCTTGAAATTAATTCAAGACCTTTGTTTTTTTAATGTAATAATTTTATATTATAATTCTTATGCTAAAAATCTAGAAATAACAGGCATTAAAATCTTTATTACTAAAAGAGCTGCCAATATCCAAGTGAATAATGTAATCTCTTTTGTTCTTCCTGTTAATAATTTTAATAGAGTAAAAGCTAATATACCAAAAGTAATACCCTCAGCAATACTATAAGCAAAAGGCATAAATATAATACAAACAAAAGAAGGTATAGCTTCTGTATAATCAGTAAGATTAATTTCTAATATAGGAGTCATCATAAACAAACCAACTATTATAAGAGCAGGAGCAGTAGCAGCACTAGGAATTGATAAGAATATATGTGATAGGAATAATGATATAGTAAATAATATTGCAACTACAACAGCAGTAAGCCCAGTCTTTCCGCCCTCAGCAACCCCAGAAGCACTCTCAACATAAGTAGTAACAGTAGAAGTACCCATACAAGCACCGAATATAGTTCCTACAGCATCTGCAAATAAAGCCTGCTTACAGCGAGGAACTTCTCCGCCTTTAGTAAGCATATTAGCCTTTGTACAAACACCCACCAATGTACCTACAGTGTCGAACATATCTACAAAAAGAAAAGTGAATAATACTATAAACATATTAGGGTGAAGTATATTAGCAAAATCTAATTTGAAAGCAACAGGCTCTAAAGAAGGAGGAGCAAAGCTTGCATAAGGAGAAAGCTGAGTAATTCCCATAGGTATTCCTATTATTGTTGTTAATAATATACCAATTAATATAGCGCCTTTTACATTGTATGCAAGAAGTAAAGATGTTATTAATAAACCTATTATAGCAAGAAGCGGAGAGCCTGAAGTAATATCTCCTAATGAAATTAATGTTGCATCATTATTAATTATAATTTTAGAGTTCTGAAGACCAATGAATGCAATAAATAAACCTATACCGACAGATATAGCTCTTTTCATATTAAGAGGTATACTGTTTACGATAGCCTCTCTTACATTGAAAATAGTTAAAACTAAAAATATAATGCCTTCAATAAAAACAGCAGTTAAAGCAGTCTGCCAGCTATATCCCATACCAAGTACAACAGTATAAGCAAAGAAAGCATTAAGCCCCATACCCGGAGCTAAAGCAAAAGGCAAATTAGCTAATAGTCCCATAATTAAAGTAGCAACTATAGAAGATACCACTGTAGCAGTAAATACAGCCCCTTTATCCATACCAGTAGCACTAAGTATGCTAGGGTTTACAGCTAATATATAAGCCATAGTCATAAATGTAGTAATACCAGCTATGATTTCGCTTTTTACATTAGTGCCATTTTCCTTTAGTTTGAAAAACTTTTCCATAAATAATCCTTATAATAATTTTTAATAAAGAAACAATATATATACTTTTCATTATTATTGCAATAGAATATTTTAATAATATTATATAAATAAAAAGAAGAGACCTAAAAATATTTTTAAGCCTCTTCTACAATAATAAGGAATAACTATTTTTTTTATCAATTGTCTTTTTTATTAGTCGTCAAACTCCTGACCCAACAAATTACCAGCTTTATCTATATAAAGCTCCATCATATTATTCATTTTTACTTTATAAACATTGTAATTTTCCATTTCTACTGCCCAAACCTCTGCTTGAGGATAAGTTGCTCTTGCTGTAGCTAATACTGCCTGAGGAACTTGATTAAGAGGTACATACCAATCAGCAAATAAAGCTGAAGAACCTATTACACTTAAAGCTATTAATAAACAAATTATTTTTTTCATTATTTTACTCCTTTTATTTTAGTTTATTATTAATCATCAAATTCTTGACCTAATAAATTACCAGCTTTATCTATATAAAGTTCCATCATATTGTTCATTTTTACTTTATAAACATTATAATGCTCCATTTCTACTGCCCAAATTTGTGCTTGAGGATAAGTTGCTCTTGCTGTAGCTAATACTGCTTGAGGAACTTGATTAAGAGGTACATACCAATCAGCAAATAAAGCTGAAGAACCTATTACACTTAAAGCTATTAATAAACAAATTATTTTTTTCATTATTTTACTCCTTTTATTTTAGTTTATTATTAATCATCAAATTGCTGACCTAATAAATTACCATTATTATCTATATAAAGCTCCATCATATTGTTTAATTTAACTTCATATATAGTGAATTGCTTTTCTATTTTTATAATAGCAGCCTGAGGATAAGTTTTATTAACAGTAGCTAAAACATTAGCAGGCAATATTGTAGTAGGCATATTTCCATAAGTTTTTACTTCTTTCCATTCACCATTAGGGAAAAAGTCAATTTGTGTTCCATTAGCTAAATATACTTCTATATCTTCCCAATCTCTCTCTATATAGCTTACTTCTACATTTTTGAAATGCTTAGCTATAAAATCTTGAGTGTTTTTAGGCAAAGATGATAATGGCACTCCATATCCATATTGAACATTACTGTCTTGTGTTTGCATATAAGGGTTATACATTGTCATATCATTTGCAGTGTTAGTATCTGCTGAATTATTATTATTTTGTGCTAATAACAAGCTTGAAAATATTGATATAATAAAAATAACATTTAATAATTTTTTCATTTAATATCTCCTTGATGAATGTAAGTAAATTATCTTTACAATTATAATTATAGTATATGGTGTAAGTTTTGTCAAATTTTTTTACTATTTTTTTACAAAAAATATATATATTTTGCAGTTTTTTTGCTATTTTAAGGTGATTTTATCAAAAAATACATATTATTTGTAAATTTAAAGTAAATTCATTGGGTAAAACTATATTTTTTATATCGATAAAGTAAAAAATATTTACTATATTTCTTGAAGTATGTAAATAATTGTTTTTTTATTTACCTATTTATAAATATTAATTTAATTACATATGATAAGCATTTAATAACGGGAACTTTTTAATGATTTATTCGTCTAATTAAATATATTGTAAAATTAGCTTGATATTTTTTATTTGAAGTTTATAATTTATAAGTAAAAAAATAAATTTTTATTAAATTTACGATGTAGACTTTATTAGGAGTAGTATTGTGAGAATTAGTATTATTATTATGTTGACTATTATATTCAATATTTTTTTATATTCCCAAAGTAATGAAAACTACACAAACTCTAAGATAAGTATAGATTTAGAACAAGCATTAGATTTAGCAGTACAAAACGATAAAACATTAAAGCAGGCAGAATATGATGTACGCATAGCTCAAACTCAAAAAGACGCCTCATTTTCAGATTTATTTTTACCTTCATTAACCGTTAGCGGCGGTCTTAATTTATCAGAGCCAAAAGAATATCAATACAATAATTTTAATACTGGTGTATATTCGAGTGCTGATACTTGGAATGCTCAAGCAACATTATCAAAAACACTTTTCACAGGGTTTAGAAATTGGAATACTGATAAAGCTAGAGAAATAAACTTACAAATGATGAAAGATACATATTTTGATGAAAGAAAAAATGTTGCAATAAATACGCAATTAAATTTTTACAATACATTTGTAGCTCAAGAAAATTATAAAGTATATTATCAGCAGCAGCTTAATTATAGTAATAGAATGAGGGAGTCTTACATAAAATACAGAAACGGACAAGTTTCAGAATATGAATATTTGAATGCGAAAGTACAATATGAAAGTACAAAACCTCAGCTTGTTACACTTAGCAATAATTATGAAAGTTTAAAACTAACGTTTATAAGACAAATAGGTTTAACAAATGTATCTGACGATGTTGAATTAATAGGTAATATATTAGATGCTACAAAAATAGCATTACCAGATTTAGACATAAACGTAATATTAGATTTGATAATGGCTAATAATATAGAGTTAAACAATATGGCTAATAATATAGAAATGCTTGAATACAACAGAAAAGTTGCAAGAAGCTATTTATGGCCAACTTTTTCAGCAAATGCTAATGTAGGAGTTACTACAATAGATAAATTAAAATTGGATAATAATAAAGAGTTTTATAAAGACAGAAGCGGAGAGTTTAGCTGGGGTGTTGGTTTTTCATTGAATTATGCTCTTGATTCATTACTTCCATTCTCATCTACAGCAAAAGCAGCAGAAGAGATTAAATTAAGTATTGAACAAATGGAAATAAGATATGACCAATTAAGAGATAATATAGAAATCAATAGCAGAAACCTCATATCCACAGCAAAATCTCAAGAGTTAACATTACAATCGCAAGCAGAAAACGCTAAAACAGCTGCATATGCTTTACAAATGGCACAAAGACAATACAGAGGCGGTACAATATCTACATTAGAATTAAATGATGCAGAGCTTACATATTTGAATGCACAGCTTGCATATTTACAGGCAATATACGAATATTTTTCTAGTACATTACAAGTATTAAAACTTTTAGGAGCTTAAGAGGAGTTTTATGATGTTAAGAAGTACAACAATATTATTTATTATTTTATCTATCTTTTTTACTTCTTGTAAAAAAGGACAAGTGAATCTAAACAAAAAAGAAAATCCAATAAGTGTACTTGTTGCAGCACCAGTAAGACAATCTTTAGAAGAATATCTTGAACTTTCTGCCGAAATTAAGGCAATAAAAGAAGTTGAGATTTCATCAGATGTACCTGGTAAAATTGCAAATATACTAAAATATGAAGGAAGTTTTGTAAACAAAGGAGATACTATAGCATTAATTGACAGATTTGTAATAGGTGCTAATTATGCTTATGCTCCTGCAAGAACACCTATTTCTGGTTATGTAACTACTACATACATGGCAGTTGGTGCTTCTATAGCAGCAGCTACACCAATAGCTAATGTTGCTGATATTAGTAAGCTAGAAGTAGAAATACAAGTTCCGGAACGTTCTATTACAGGTGTGGAACTTGGTCAAAAAGTATTAATTAGAATTCCTTCTTCTCCAAACAAAGAAGTTGAAGCTACAATTACAAAAAAAGATTATGCTGTTAATCCTTCTACTCGTACATTAATGGTAAAAGCTTTAATTGACAATAAAGACAGATTATTTTTACCCGGCATGTTTTCTGATGTATCAATACTCTTAAACTCTGCTAATAATATTTTTGTAATACCAAATAGTGCTACATTCTCTGATGACTTAGGAAAAAATTATATTTATGTTGTAAAAGAAGATAATTCTCAAAATCCTCCTCTAGAAGGAAAAGTAGCTACAGACAATACTAATAAAAAATACAGAGCATATATAAGAGAAATAGACATATTATTTAGATCCAAAGACAAAGTTGCTTTAAGCGGCGGACTTGAAGATGGTGAAGAAGTTGTAATGTTTGGTAGAGAATTCTTGAAAGACGGTTCTTTAGTAAATAGAATAGAAAATGACCCTACAATATTAGAATATATTACACCGCAAAATGTTAATACAAATGAAATAGTAAATAATACCAACAATACTATAAAACAACAAACAAATCAAAGAACTCAAGTAAATCAAGCAAAAGAAAATAATACTGTAAAACAAACTACTACAAATCAAACAAAACCAAAAACATCATCATTATTAGCAAACAATACCAATGCTGCTAAAACTGCTACTCAGCAAAACACAGCTGTAAAACCGCAAACTAATACTGTTACAAAAGTTCAAACTAACACAGCTGCTCAAAACACTAATAATAATGTTATAAACAACACAGTAGAAAAAGATACAGCCGATAATGAAGATGTAGTTAAAAACACTGAGCAAACAAATAATAGTGATATTTACTCTGTTGGTAAATAAAAATTATTATTTGTATTTTTAAGAGAGGTTTATTTATATATGAGAAGTTTTATTGAATTAATAGTAAAAAGACCTGTTTCCGTTTTTATGGGAATAGTGGCAGTTGTTATACTTGGTGTTGTAAGTTTATCTAGGCTTCCTGTAGACTTCTTGCCGGATATGGAACTTCCTTTTATTAGTATTAGAACTACTTATGATAATGCTGGTCCGGAAGAAGTAGAAAAATCTGTTTCAAGACTTATAGAATCTGCTGTTTCTTCTGTAAACAACATTAAAGAGGTAAGTTCTACTTCAGAGGAAGAAGATTCAAAAGTATTTATAGAGTTTAACTGGGGAAGCGACTTGGCATCTGCTACTGCCGACATAAGAGAGGCTATAGACAGAATAAGAAAATCTTTGCCGGATGATGCTGAAAGCCCTGCTGTTTATAAATTTTCTACTGATAATATTCCTGTTATGGAAATATCTTTCTACGGTACTGATAACTTATCTGCATTATACAATTTAGTTGATAATCAGATACTTACTTCTATAGAGCAGGTTGGCGGTGTTGCTATGGCTGAGATTAGAGGAGGACTAAAAAGCCAAATTAAAGTTGATGTTGATATGAACAGACTTCAGGCTTATGGTCTTGATATTAACTCTATAGTAAGCACTTTAGCTATGGAAAACCAAAACATATCAGGCGGTGAAACTTATGAGGGTGTTTACAAATATACTTTAAGAACTACTGGTGAGTTTAAAACCGTTGATGATATTGGTAATGTTGTAGTGGCATTAAAAGATAATAACACTCCTATAAGACTTAGAGAATTGGCTACTGTTTATGAGGGTTATGATGAAGACGGAGACGTTATAAAAGTTAATGGTACTCCTGCTGTTAACGTTTCTATAAACAAAGAATCTGGTGCTAATACAGTTGCTGTTTCTGATGCTATTAAAAAAAGATTAGACAGCTTAAACTTACCAGGCGACATAAAATATGAAGTATTATTCAACAGTGCTGATAACGTTAATAATGCTATAAAAGGCGTACTTGATACTGCTTGGCAGGGAGGTTTATTTGCTGTTATTATTCTTATGATATATTTATGGAATGTTAGAACTGTACTTATAATAGCAATATCAATTCCTATGTCTATAATAGTAACATTTACTTTGATGTATTTCTTTGGTACAACATTAAATATTATCTCTCTTTCAGGACTTGTACTTGGTATTGGTATGATGGTAGATAACTCCATTGTTGTACTTGAAAATATATTCTATTACCGAAACAATGGTTATGGTAAATACTCTTCTGCGATAGACGGTACTTCTACTGTGGCACTTGCAATATCTGCTTCTACTCTTACAACAATAGCAGTATTCTTGCCTTTCTTATTTGTAGAAGGTCAAACTGGTCAGATGTTTAGAGACTTATGTATTACAGTTACAGTTTCTATGATAGCTTCTTTGGCTGTTGCTTTAACTATAGTACCTATGCTTGGTGCAAGATTAGTAACTACTAAAAAGTCTAAATTCTTCAATCGTTTTGAAGTATTTTTTGATAAACATTTCCACTCTAAAGTTAATTATGTATATGAAAAAATATTAACTTATTCTGTTAATCATAAAAACAGAGTATTAATACCTGTAATAAGCGTAGTATTTGCTGTTATAATAGTAGGGTTAATATTTATAGGTAAAGAAGGTTTCCCTCAATCTGATGAAGGTCAGTTAATGGCAACTATACAAATGCCTATTGGTACAAGAAAAGAACAAACTGGCTCATTTATAGACAGAATGAGAAAAGATGTTGAAGAAGTTATTGGAAAAGATTTAAGCAGAATACAGTCAAGAGCAAGATCTGGTTCTGATGCAAATAAAGGACAAATAAGAGCTAAATTAATAGACAAATCTGATGGAAGAACTGTAGAAACAGAAGAATATGTTGAAATGGTTAGAAAGAAATTAGCTGGATATCCTGCTACAATTAACGTTGATAGCGTAAGCAGTATGCGTGGAGGCGGAAGCAGTAGTTCAAGCGGTATAGATATTGATATAGTTGGTGAAGATTTAACAAGAGCTAGAGAATTAGCTAATAATATAATAGCAGCTTTACAAGATGTACCTGGTCTTAGAGATGTTCGTTTGAAAAAAAGCGATTCTAGCCCTGAGCTTAATGTAACTATAAACAGAGACTTAGCTTCAAAAATGGGACTTAATATTAACACTGTTGCTAACTCTATAAAAACAAGCTTCGGCGGTACTACTGCTACAAGAATGACTCCAGAAAACTCTGAAGTTACTGATATTGATGTTATAGTACAGCTTAATGAAAGAGACAGAATAAATATAGACGATGTTAATAGAATGCTTATACCTACAGCTTCCGGAATGGTGCCTGTATCTGCAATTGCTAATGTTAATAAAGATTTTGCTCCTACAGAAATAGAAAGAAAAAATGACAGCAGAATAACTTCAATTACCGCAGCAGGTTATGGAAGACCTATGAACCAAATAATGAATGATGTACAAAAAGCTATTAATGAAAAAGTATTTATGCCTGCTGGTTTTAGTATTGTTTATTCTGGTGATTATGAGGACATGCAAGAGGCATTCGGACAATTATTACAAGCTTTAATACTAGCTTTAGTATTAGTTTATGCTATTATGGCTAGTCAGTTTGAATCTTATATAGCTCCTTTCGTTATTGCGCTTGCTATACCATTTGGTTTTGCTGGTTCGCTTTTATTACTTCTCATTACAGGACAGACTTTAAGTGTATACAGCGGAATTGGGGTTATAGTACTTATTGGTATTGTAGTTAATAATGGTATTGTACTTATTGACTATATGAATCAGCTTATGCATGAGAAAAAAATTAATGGAGATGCTGCTGCTTTAATAGCTGGTCCTAGAAGATTAAGACCTGTACTTATGACTTCACTTACTACAATACTTGGACTTCTTCCTATGGCTTTATCAAATGGTGAAGGTAATGAGATGTATCAGCCTTTATCTTTGGCAGTGCTTGGCGGATTAAGTGTTTCTACTTTGTTTACGCTTGTTATAGTTCCTACTGTTTATGCTGCTATTAGAAACAGAATACCGCTTAAAGATTATGATGCTAAAGATTTGGCTAGTATTGAAACTAATCCAAATGTTGATGATGCTTTGAGTACTCCTGGTAAATAATTGATAAAATAATATGAAAGGCTTGAGTTTTAATGCTTAAGCCTTTTTATTTTTTAAATAATTTATTATTTATTAATTGACTTTATTAATCTTTAATGTTAGTATTTTTATATATCAATAAGGTTATAATAATTATGTATAGCTTAAAAAATGTATCTTCTTTTCACTTAATGATATTTTTATACAAATATCATTTTCCCCAGAAAAACATAAATCTTCAATAATCTTTTAACTAAAAAATAATCAAATACAATAAAATTAAAAAATATTAATAAAAAAGGATTTTCTTATGGAAACAGAAAAAATTAAAAAAGAAGGAAAAATTTTAAAAATCTTGGACAAAATAGAGAAAGTTGGTAATTCTCTTCCAGACCCCACTACATTATTTGTAGTATTTGCATTATTAATGCTATTTATATCTCATATATGTTTTAAGTTAGGTATTTTTGTTGAATATGAAGTTTTTGATTCTGCAACTAGTTCATATATCACAAAAACAGTTAAAGCAGTAAGCCTTTTAACACCTGAAGGAATAAGACATATTTACACTTCTGCTATAAGCAATTTTACTAGCTTCTTTCCTCTAGGAGTAGTATTTGCTATAATGCTTGGTGTGGGAGTAGCAGATGGTACAGGATTTATGTCTGCAGTACTAAGAAAGCTTGTAAAAGTAACTCCTAAACAATTAGTTACAGCTTCGGTAGTATTTTTAGGAATAATGTCAAATATAGCTTCTTCTACAGGATATGTAGTTTTAGTTCCGCTTGGAGCTATAATATTTATGAGTTTTGGAAGACACCCTGTTGCGGGACTTGCTGCTGCTTTTGCTGGCGTTTCTGGTGGATGGAATGCTAATTTAATTATAGGTTCTAATGACCCTTTATTTGCAGGACTTTCTACAGAAGCTGCTAGATTATTAGACCCTTCTTATACTGTACAGCCTACAGGCAACTGGTATTTTATGTTTGTGTCTACTTTCCTCATCACAATAATAGGCACAATAGTTACTGATAAAATAATAGAGCCAAGACTTGGTAAATATCAGCCTGATGAAGATTCTGTTGTTGCTGATATTGAAGCTAATGAAAAAAGAGGAATGTTATTTGCTATAATATCATTTATAATTTATGTAGCTATTATTCTTGCATTAGTACTTCCAAAGAATGGTGTATTAAGAAACCCTGAAACTGGCGGAATACTTCAATCTCCTTTCATGAGCGGTATAATAATAATGATGATGTTTGCTTTTTTAATACCTGGATTATTTTATGGTATAGGTGCTGGTACTGTAAAATCTGATAAAGAGGTTGTATCTTTAATGGTAAAAACTATATCTACTATATCTGGATTTTTAGTGTTGTTATTTTTTGCTGCTCAGTTTGTTGATTATTTTAATTATTCAAATGTTGGAATAATACTTTCTGTAACTGGTGCTAATTTCTTAAAATCAATAGGTTTTGTTGGAATTCCTTTAATAGTTTCATTTATTATAGTAACAGCATTTATCAATATATTTATAGCTGTAGACTCTGCTAAATGGGCTATAATGGCTCCTATATTTGTTCCTATGTTTATGCAGCTTGGTTTATCTCCAGAGCTTACTCAAGTAGCATATAGAATAGGAGACTCCACTACAAACATAATTGCTCCTTTAATGCCTTTCTTCCCTTTAATAGTGGCATTCGTAAAAAAATATAATAAAGACAGCGGTGTAGGAACTGTTATTACTATGATGCTTCCTTATTCTATAGCATTTTTAATAGCTTGGATTATTCTTTTAGTAATATGGATGTTAATAGGTCTTCCTGTTGGTATAAATGCTCCTATACATTATGGAATGTAATTAAATATTGAAATAGGATTGATAAATGAAATCAAGAGAAAAAAATATAAAAAAAATTATGAGAGAGGAGAATATTGATGCTTTAATAGTATCTTCTCCAGAAAACTTTCATTATGTTACAGGAACAGCATCACATCAGCATGCAGTTTCAAGAATGCCTGCTGTATCTATGGCTCTTGTAAATAGTGATGATAATATTCAAACTGTAGCTATATGTATGGACTTTGAAAAAAAGGCTTTAGAAGATAGAGTGGACAATTGCAAAGTAGTTCAATATGATACTTGGGTTGGAGTTAAAACTTTTGATAAACTTACAAGCAGTGAGGGTTCACTTGGAGCAAAAAACTTCAAAAGCTTTTCTGGTTCGCTTGATATTTTAATTAATTTAATAAAAGAGTATGGACTTGAAAATAAAACTATAGGCTTGGAATTGGATTTTATAAGTATTAATTATTTTAACTTATTAAAAGAAAAGCTTCCAAATATAATAATAAAAAATTCAAGTCCTTTATTTATAAAAGCAAGGTCTGTAAAAACAAAAGAAGAAATTGATATTATAAAAAAAATAGCAAATGTTGGTGCTTTAGCTATGCTTCATACAAGTAAATTTGCTAAACCAGGTATTACAGAAAAAGAGCTTATGGATATTTACAGGCTCAATGTTATGGAAAGTAAAATATGTGTACCAAGCACATGGTCTGCTTTTTTAACAGGAGAAAATGCATCTGCTTTAGCAATATCAGGAAACACTATAGTAAAAGATACTGATATAATAAAATTTGACGGCGGAGTTAATGCTGAATGGGATTTTTATACTACAGATATGTCTAGAGCTTGGGTAATGCCTAATGCCGATAAAGAGCTTTTTAAATTAAAAGACACATTATATGAATCAAGAACATTAATGATAGAAAATATAAAACCAAATGTTCCTTTTTCTGAGATATTTAATATAGGTTTTGAATATGTTAAGAAAAAATATCCTGGTTATGAAAGAGGACATATGGGACATAGCATTAGTATGGGTCCTCAAACTGCTGAAGCTCCTTTCGTATCTAAAAATGAAACTAGAGTGATAGAAGAGAATATGGTTTTATGTATAGAATCTCCTTGCTATATAGAAGGTATAGGAGGATACAACATAGAAGATATGATTGTAGTTACTAAAGATGGATGCGAAATTATTACTGATGCCGCTCCGCATTATATTGACTAAAAAATAATTTTTATAAAAGAGGCTTGAGTTTTTATGCTTGAGCCTTTTTTATTATATTTATTTAACTTGTTCTAAAAATATATAAAAGTAATAATAGTTTTTAACCTAATAAAAACTTGGGCGGGCGTTAACATTTATAAACAGGCAATAAAAATAATTCAAATTAAAATTTTAAAACACGCTCTAAAAAAATAAAGGGCGGGGTATGTTATTAAAATTTAATTATAATAAAAAACTCAATTCTTTTAATGTTATATATTATTTTATTAATTATGAATATATTTTATTTTTTATGTGTAAACTTGCTTCTATATGCATAATCCAATGCCTTGAAAATGGCATTTGTATTAAACCTCGAACATCTTTTTTACACCAATAATCAATAAGCCAAATTGCATCTTTATCATTACTTACCACATTCAATAATTTTAACTTTTCTTTTCTTTTTTCTGGTATTTTATTTTTTAATTCATCATAAGATAAACTATTAATTATATTTTCACTGCTGTTTTTTACATCAAAAATATACGAATAAAGTTCATCTAAATTAAGCTGTCTTGAAAAATCTTCTATCTGAGATTTCATAAGTTCATTTCCTGTTGTAATTATAGGTGAATTGATACGTTTTTGATAATTACTAGAAAAAAATATTTGCTCATTGTCTGCTATTAATGTATGTGCAACTATATCTTCAATACGAAAAATATGCCAAATTGAATATGCAATAGTTTTATTATGATATCCGTCTGAATTTATAAATGGAATTGCATCAAAATCTTTTCTACTTAATTCTTTATAAAATGATTTTAGGGTTTCTGTTAGCATATTTCTCAAATTAAATAATGCAATAATACCTTCTTTATAGCTATCTTTCTTTTTGATTTTAGATTGTATTTCTTTATTTAATTGTGACCATGTATTATTCATAATCAATTATACTCTAAAAATTTCTTCTTCAAATAGAGTATACTATAAACCTATAAACAAATCTATATTATTTCACTTGTTTAGTATAACTATTAATTACTATCATTATAAATAATAAAATTAAAACACAAAAATATTATTTAAGTATTTAATCTACTCAACGCACGTTTAAAAATATTTATAAACATAATTTAAATAACAATTATAATCTTACTAATAAACAAATATATTTTTTAACGCGCGTGAAAATAAGCTAAAATTATTTTAAAACTTTATTAATTAATCTTCTATGCTATAATATAAAAATATATATATTAGGAGTTATACAAAAATGAAATTCGCTTATTTAATAATGGATAAAATATTTGATTCTAAAAAAGATAAAGCTTCAATACATAATGGTGTCTCACAAATAATCGGCGTATCAAATATAGAAGAGGCTATTGAGGTGGCTAAAAATCTGCAAAAAGAAGGAATTGACTGCATAGAGCTTTGCGGAGGATTTGGAGAGGAAGGAGCTAAAAAAATAATAGAGGCCACTGAAAATAAAATAGCTGTTGGTTTTGTAATTCATCTTAAAGAACAAGATGATATTTACAAAAGATTATTTTCTCATTAAACATTATTTATTAATACTTTTTATACAAACTGCACAGGAGCCAGACATATTGCAGTTAGGAATTCCTTAATTTCTTAAAGTATAGCATAGGTGTATCATAATTTAAAGCAGAGTGTATTCGTTTACGCATCTGCGGGCATTCGCCTAATTCCAAAAATGATTATATTTTTGTAGCTTTTTATTTGCTTTCTCTAAAGTTAATTCTTGTGTACAAAAGTCATAGAATTCTT
>OARM01000098.1_pt1 | contig 33410 bp, 39 predicted proteins | sample 1475591 | NCBI WGS metagenome assembly OARM01 (sample SAMEA3360676, study PRJEB22359) | human gut metagenome | biome: ENVO:urban biome; feature: ENVO:human-associated habitat; material: ENVO:feces | place: Bangladesh | collected 2011
CCAACTCTCTGCCACTTGTGATATGGCTCAACCTGCGTGCACGTATAAGTAGCGCGAAACGATGAATAACCATACGTTGAAACGCCGCCATATCCGTAATAGCCATACCAATAAACCGCCCCTTGCCCGTAGCCACTCGCTTGCGTGCCAATGGTCAACGCGCCGCGCGTATAAGGCACAACTACATCATAAAAAACCCCGCTCTCTTCACGCGTCAAAACATCATAGTCTTGTGCTTTGGTAAATTCATTTAAACGCCAAACTCCTTGTGGATTTTCATCATCAACCCCAACGTCATAACGGAAAGTATGACCAGTTTTAATTAGAGTTGTTCCACGAATCGGCATAACCCACGCAGTAGCCGTTGCCCCGTCTCGCAAAGAGGCAGCCGCTAGCTCCGCCACCATTATGTCTTTTCGCCCGCTGTATTTTGGTAAAATTGGATAAAGCGAAGTGCCAGCTGTTAAACTATTATAGCCACCTACAAACATACACGGGCGCCATTCCCCAATGGTTGTGTCGCGCCAATACAAACAAGTTGAAACCCAATAATTCGAATCAGGGCGCGGCTTAATGTAACCGTATCCGTAAAAATACGGCGGGGTTGCGGTCTTATTGTTCAGTGCAACAACCACCTTATAATGTTCTGGTAAGCCACTTTCTTTGGGCGGCAACAAATCAGTATACTCTAAATCCTTCGGCAACCCAATGTCCGCATCTGTCGGTTTGTAACCCATAATTAACCCTTTAAGCAAATTTCATATTCTTTAAAACGCCTTAATTGCAATCCGCGCAAAACACGCCCGCCTGCCCTATTCCAACGCAAAATCTCACTACACGCGCCATTATAATCACCTTTATTCAATTTTTTCAATAGCGTTGAATTGCAAAAAGCTTTTGTTCCTATATTATAACTCAAAGAAAGATAAGCGTCAAGTTCATTTTGCTTCAAAGGAACTTTAATGCATTGCGCAATTTTATCAAAAAAATCACGTTTAACAAGCCCGCTTAATTCAAATTCCGCCTTCTCTTTGCTTATAAAATCACCAAGCTTAACGCGCCGCCCGTCTAAATAATACGTCTGCCCATAGCCTATTGTCGCAACGTCAGCCTTCACCGGAATATAAGCCGAATTTGAGAAACCTTCAAAAGATGCAATTAAACCAATGCACCCAGAAACACACAACCCTGCTAATGCCACGCGCGCGTTTTTCATCTTTTACGCCGCTCCACGCCGTCCCACTTGCCGCCACCTATTTTGCGACGGTCAGCTTTTAAAAAATCGTCTTTCAAAATTTTAACGCTTTCTATATCGGGCAACTCGTCTAATCCTAAATTAGCGCACGTTTTTATCACTTCTAATTTATGCTTTTTTGCTTGAAAATAAACGTTTACCAATAGCGTTAAAATACCAATAATAATGCCGCTTAAAACACCAATTTCATTCATATTAAAACCAAAGATAATCGTCCCAGCGCCCGCAGTGTAACTTGTCTTCGTTGCCACACCCACAACCGCTTCAGCCGCCTTCAATTCTTCTTCCGTCACTTTCATTTTAAAATCGGTTCCGCATAACAACGACAATTTGGAAACTCTCCTGGATGATGCTCCCCTTCCCCTGCAATAAACGGCGGGTCTGTAAATGCAAACACCTTCCCATCCAATTCGGCGTGCGTGTGGCGCACCGAAACATCGCCAACCGTGCGCCAAATATAATGCGTCACGTTTGAACTATCACACCGCGCCCGTGTAAAAGTAGCATTCGCCTTGGCAAGCTCCGTGCGCGCAATCAAAAGCGCACGATTCCGAGTAACATCGCCACTCTCTTTTATCTTTGAAACAATGCCCGCAGCACGCCCACCACCTAACGCCTGCTCAACAGCCAAACTTTGCGCACGCTCGGCGGCGCGCAATGGCAACGATTTTATTAAATCAACCTGCTCTCGCAATAAACCACGCGCCGCCACCATAACATACTCTCTCGCCAATGCATTTTTGGCAATTATAGCAGGAAACGCCCGCGCGTTATACGCTTCAATCTGCTTCAATAAACGCTCGCAATTCTTTAAAGCCCAAGGCTCAATCTTGTTCGCATAATCCGCCAACGCCTTCTTTAAACCTTCAATATCCTTTATAAAACCATCTTTATCAACATACTTGTAAAAATAAATGTTCACGCGCCGCGCAATCTTGCCCAACAACGCCGCAAATTGCCGCTCCAATTGCTTAGAATAATTATAATTCCCCGCCATCCAATTCACCATCAATCTCTGGCGGCAACTCAAAACCCGCGGATTCTACATCTTCATCGCTTATTTGCGTAAACAAACCATTATCAAAACCTTGCTTTTTCAACTCTAAAAGCGCCGATTTTTGACTTAAAACACCTTTTTCGTAAGCTTGCAACACAATGCCCGCCGCCGCTACACCTGCCGCTATTTTGTCCGCCTTCTTCTCTTGCCATAAAACATTAAAATCAAAATCAAAATCCACTGGCGGCTCAACGCCAAACACATCCCTAAAATAACAATCAAATAAAAATGTCAAAGGCTCTCTCAAAATACTTTCTTGCAAAGCATTAATTGTATCATAATAATTGCGCAAATCATTTTCACCCGTTGAATTTAAACCAGCAGGACTTTGCCCAAAAAGCCTTACCAACGGAATACCACACGCACCACTCAATTGTTGCCCCAAGTGAATCAACATTGAATCCAAACCGCCAAAACCATAAGAGTGAGTTGAAAAAGAATCGTTTTTATCCAATAATGTTATGCCTTCATTGCTCTGCAAATACCGCATCTGCTCAAACATTCGCAATAAATTATTCTCCGCTTGCCCGCCTGCCGCCAATATTTCACGCAACCCATCAATGCTTACCGTCCGCAAATGCGCTTTCCCTACTAATTGCGCCGCACCCGCTGTGGCTTCATCAAAATACACTAAACGCGATTCTAACTTTTCCAAAACACTGGCGCCAAAAAAATCATATTGCTTCGCATCCACAAACGGCAAACTTGCACCATTCAACCGCACACAACGGCTATGGTGTAACACTTGCCCCTGCCCAAACCCTTCTAAAACGCGAAAACTTTCAGGCATCCCGTTTTGCCCGTCAAATACTATTTCAGAGCTGGCTTGTAATTGCCACCTATCATAAACACGCAAATTCTTTATCGCACCGCGCGTTACACTTTTAATATCCAATGGCAGTGAAGAGTCTTGCCCTTCAATCTCTAAAAATAAAATAGCACCGCCATATAACCGAGATAATTTTAAGCCGTTGTTTAAGATCTTCCAAAAATTATTACGCGTCAAGTGTTTTTGCAATAATGCTTCATCAGCAGGCAATAACTCACCTTTAAAATCCACACCAGCACGCGTTGAATCATCTGCAATCGCATCTATAATCGCACCAACTAGCCAATTCTCGCGATACATCGCCTCCAATTGCTCGCGTTGCTCCGTCAAATAACGCTTTACATACCTAACACCATCAAAACTATTACTAGCGCCTAAACCTAGTCTATTTACAAAATTCACAAAACCGTCAAAAACTTTCATCAAAGCGCCTTAGATAATGTTTTCCCAAATGTTAACACGCCGATTCTTGCTTGTCAAGTATTCCAACGCATCAACCATCGGGTCTATCTGGTCATCATGCGCGTGCCTAAAATCAGCCGAAAAACTTTCGCATTCACTTAAAAAATCATTCAACCAATCCGCCGCACGCGGCAAATAAACATACCCCGATTCAATATAACCCAAAACATCCAAGAGCCGCGAATATTTATCCGCCGACCTTTGAATAGCACGCACAGGCACACGCTTTTCAAACTTTAACCGTTGAATCAAACCAGTGCCACTTACCTTGTCTTCTACCGCAAAAAAACGCGGATTAAACCCACAACCAACGCATTTTTGCCAAAATATATTTGCACGCCGCTCTAATTCCGGCGCCTCCCACTTGCCGCGCAACTGGTCAATCAAATAAAAACCACCTTCGGCACCCGAACCCCATAGTTGAAAAACGCTATAATCATTCGCCGTCCCCGTTTTCTGCGCCGTGTCCGCAAAAATCGCACAATCCACAACACGCGGCCAAACATCATAAAGCCTAAAACTTTCAGCGTGGATTATTTCACCACCAACCACCTGCGGATTTTGCTGGTAAAGCGCCTCCCAGTTCGCATTCGCCATCGCCGCCTTGCGCTCTAATAAAAAATCTAATGGCTTTAATTCAGGGAATAACGCCTCACCCGCTTTCCTAAACGATTCGTCCTTTTCTGCAATAGCCTTAAAACTTAACGTCTTAACGTCAGCATTCGCCGCCTTTAAACGACCTATCGGGTCGTCTATATGCCAACGCGTTAAAATCGCCAAAAACCCAGCGTCCTTTGAAAAACGCGTAAAAAAATCATCGGTAAACCAATCCCAAACTTTATCGCGCACCGCCTGCGACCCAGCTTCTTCACGCCCTTTAATCGGGTCGTCAATCACGCCTAAATCCAAGGTTTCACCAGTAATCGCACCGCGTATTGTCGTATTGCGAAAAACACCGCCGCCCGCAAATTCTAATAAACTGCTATTTTGCCGCCCCTTGCTTAAATCAGCACCCGAAAATAAATCACCAAAAATAAACTTAAAACGCTCACTAAACAAAATCCTTTGCAAACCTAAATTCGCACGCACGCCCAACGCTTCACTAAACGAAGTGTAAATTACCTTTATCCCCTTTTCTTTATACTTGCCTAAAACCCACGCTAAATATTCAACAACCATCCTACTTTTTCCGTGTTGGGGGGGCGCTTCAATTACCAATTTAGGTCGCTTGCCAGCAAACAATAAATCAGTAAAAACCATTAAATCTCGGCACGCCAACTTTTGCCAATCGCTCTTTACAAAATGCGAACCATTCAAAAATTGCCTAAAACAATAAAAATCACGCCGCGACTCCTGCCGCGCACGCGCCATCAGTAATTCGTATTCAACTCTCTTCACTTGCCGCGTCTAATTCCACAACTTCCAAAATGGCATAATTCGCTAAATCTAACAACGTGTCCCTTACGCTTTCATCCTTCACTCTCGGAGCCACACAATTATAAAGCGACTTTAATCTCTCTATTTTGTCGGTTAATCTTATTAAAATCGCATTTGGATAGTCACCCCTTACCTTGCAAAAAGAATCACTATAATCCGCGTTCTTGCGCTTATAAAGCCTATGCAACGCTTTCAATACCTTCTTGTGCCGCTTAACCTTGTCCATCCGCAATACACCCTTCAAATATATTTAACGGCAACCCCGCTTCCTGCAATCGCCGCTCTAAATCCGCATCACTTAATTCTGTTACCAAATTTTGCCCAACGTTGTTTTGTATGGTTATGTTTTGCGAATCATTGCCCCAGCCAAACGCATTCTTCATTATTAAACCATAAATCTGCGCATTAACACGCACCGTCCGACCATCCGCATCAGGTAAACACGCCGCACGCCCTATGCGAACCCACGCCGCTTCACTCGCTACCTTAAAACGCCTATAAGCGTCTTCAAACTCAGGGTAATCACGCAACCACCGCCGCAACGTTGAATAGCCACATTTTAACATTTCGCACAATTCCGCATCGTGCATCCCACCGAGCCCCGCATTGTGCATAATCTGCAAATAATCAGCAGGCGGCAACCGATAACTTGACGGATCGCTTAAATCTTTCATTACCCCCCCCCCACGCTCGCCAGCCCGGCGCTAAATAACCACAAATCTTTTTCTCCATAATAATAAATCTGCTCTGCTTTCTTTGTCAAACACGAATCATTTTGGTCCTTCCTGCAACTCTTTTTAACTATTCTTATGTTCAAAAGCTCCACGCACTTGCCCGCATAGTGGCCCGAAACAAATTTTAAAACATCAAAAAAGCCGCTTTCGTTATTACAAAAATAAAAAACATTTTCATGTTTTAAAGCACCAATTAAATCTAACACGTCTTTTAAATGAAAAGCGCCACTATACGCACCCTGCTCCGTTTGAATATACGGCGGGTCGCACAAAAACAAATAACCACTACCGGAAAATTCACGCAACAATTCACGCCAATCCGCGTGCCGCACGTCTAAACCATCCAAATACCTATCAAAATAAACCGCTTTAAATTTTGGAATTGTATTTTTAAAAAACATTTTCCTACCCATGCGCGCACACTTTAAAAAATAATCTCTATACATCGATTCTGTTTTGTATGTTACGCAAGCACCAGGATGACTACACTTTTTTAAAACGCAACCAAGCACAAAATCGCAATAGCCGCGCTCGTTCTTTAAAAAACATTCAATTACGCCGCCAACATCGCCCCGATCGCCCCGATCGCCCCGTTTTGTTGCAGAAAAACCAAATCTTTCAAGCTTCTCCTTAAAATAACAATAAGCGTCTTCCAATTCTTCTAAATGCACAAATTGGCGACTATCACCATCAAAATCATTATAAACAATCGGCAAATGCGGATAATCTTTCTTTAAATTAGCACTTAATATGCCCGACCCACCAAATACATCCACAATGCCACGCACGCCGCCTAATAGAGCAATGTTACGACTTACTATATCGCAAACCCGTAACTTGTGCCCGCTAAAAGAAAATGGAAGACTCTTATAAAACATTCTCCAACACCCACCACTAAAAACCAAATAATTCAAAACTTTTATTATTATATTCTTGTTTTAAATAATAATAAAGGGTTTTTCACACACTTTATTATTATTTTTAATTTTTAATTTTAAATCAAAAATACGCGTTTATTTAAATGTTTTTTACGTTTTAATAACCCTACCACCTTCTGACCACCTTTTTTTTGCAAAAGGTGGTAGGGCTCAACGCCAATAGTAGCAAAGCTTTGGGCAGGGATGGGCAAAAACTCTGACCACCTTCTGACCACCTTCTGACCACCTTTTTTTTGCAAAAGGTGGTAGGCTTAACGCCAATAGTAGCAAAGCTTTGGGCAGAGTCTGACCACCTCTGACCACCTTTTTTCCGAAAATTGCTTACATATTTTTTTTATTTTTTTTTTCTTTGTTTACTATTGTTGTATTTTTACAACTTATTCTATATTATTTTAAAATATTTTAAATTTTAAAAAAAAGGTGGTAATGGTGGTAGGATTTTGCCAATCCCGTGCTATTAGTGGCGTTAAGCCTACCACCTTTTGCAAAAAAAAGGTGGTCAGAGGTGGTAATTTTTCCCCTAAAGGTGGTAGGCTTTGCCTATTTTTTGCGCAATTTGTAAATAAATTGTAAATTTTTTTGTTGTAAAAAAGCAACAAAAAAATTTAGGCGATTTTCCACTTTTTTGCAAAAAATTCAGTGTTTTGCAAAATTTAAACTTTTTTAAACAAAATGCCCAAAAGTGTGGTGTGCAAAATTTTCAAGGTGTGAAAAAAAGGTGTGATTTTGCGGATTATATAAAAAAGCCTTGTAATCCTTATTCTGTGCGGGATTAGAATGTTTTTTATTTAATTTTAATAATAAAACGTGATTTAAAGGTGTTTTTTTGTGTGAATAGAATAATTTGAAGTCTTGTTGATTTTAAAAAGATTTAAATGTTTTGTGATGTTTATTTGTGTCTTTTTTAAATATTTTCAAGGTTATTATTTTAAAATATTTTAAAATAATTTAAAATAATTTAAAATAATTTAAAATAATTTCATTTAAAACCTTGACAAAAGTCAAAAAAAAAGAGAGAATCGGGCACGTTCGCATTTTCGTGCTTTTTTCTCTCCTTGAAAGAGTTTGCCCGCTTTGCGGGCTTTTTTATTTTATTGCATTTGCATAATTGCATTTAAGACGTCTTCTTTGTTTTGTAGTGCGCTCGCGATTGTATTGTCAATGGTATTGTTTGCTATTAAGTCAAAATAGACTACGTTATTTTGTTGTCCGATGCGGTGTGCGCGGTCTTCGCTTTGTAGGCGGTCTCGCAAGCTCCAAGTGTTTGAATAATAGACAACGCAATTTGCGGCGGTGAGTGTGATTCCTGTGCCGCCTGCTGCGGCGGTTCCGATGAAGATTGTGGCGTTTTGGTTTTGGAACAATTCAATAGCATTTTGTCGTTGTTCGGTGGAGCATTTTCCGTGGTATTGGACTGATTTTAAATTAAGTGTTTGGCATAGTTTTGCGATGTCTGTAATTTCTTTTTGGTAACGTGCCCAAATAATTATTTTTTGTGATTGGTTTCTAATTAGGAAATCGCCCAAAATTTTGATTTTTGGGTTTTTATCAAAGGGGACGATTTCTATAATTGAATCATCGTTATAAGCGAAGCCTGATGTGATTTGTGGCAATTTACCGAATGCTGCGAGTTTATCCAATAGTGTTGGATTATCTGCGTTTTCTAATTCTATGATTGCTTCTTTTTTCAATTTATCATATGCGTTGCGTTGTGTTGTTGTTAGGTCAAAAAAGATGTTTTTGTAAATTTTGGCAGGTAGGTCGATGCATTGGTTTTTTTTTGCGAAGAAAGTGTGTGGTTTTATAAGGTTGTGCAATTTATCAAGGTTTTTAAAAATAGGTTTTCCGTTTAGATCTTTTTTGACGATTTTGGGGATAAACCCGCCTTTTGATTTTCGGCGCAATGCACCGACAAGTGGGCTATTTTCGGGCTCGAATTCTGCGTATTGTGCTTTGAAAGCGAAGAAAGATTTTGTTTTAAGGATATTATCATTTAAGAAAGAAAAGGGCATGAAAAGGTCGAATGGTGAATTATTGATGGGTGTTCCGGTTAATATTCTTCTGTATTGAGCCAATGGTTTTAGTTTTAGGACGTTTTTTGAGCGGATGGCTGTTGGGTTTTTGAAGGCATCAGCTTCATCCAAAATGATTGCATTTTGTTGGTTATTTTTAATTGAATATTGTAGGAATTTGAGTGCGAAGTCGGCGCCCTTTTGAGTTTGGAGTGCTTCTTGGTTGATTGCGAGAATTTTCAATTTATTTAAATTGCATTGATCAAAAAGGCTTTGGATTGTATTTTTTTCAAACGTTGAAGCTTGTGATTTCCAAGCAGCCAAAACGATTTGATTTTTTTTTAGTATTGAATGTTTTTCAAACTCTTTAATCCAATTAAGGTGGACGCCGTTTGGTGCGACAATAAGTGCATTTTGGCATAGATTTGCGGTAAAAAGGGCGTTTAATTCGTTTATTATGATAAACGTTTTTCCCGTTCCCATTTCTGCGAAAAGTGCGTAATAATTTTTACCGCCGAATTGTTTTAAGCAATTTTCTTGGTGTTTGAAAGGTTGGTTTTTGAAAGTAAAATTTAACATTGTAAGCTCCTTGAAAGTTGGTTTAATTCTTTTTGATGGCAGGTGGAAAGGAAAGCGTGCCAATTATTATTTTCATCATTATAAGCGAATTTGATCCATTGTTCAATGTTAAGGTTTTTTAAATTTTTTATTTGGTAAACATTAAGATTTGAATAATTAAAAGCGAATTTAACATTTTGGATTTGGAAAGTGCAAAATATTGGAATATTTTGTGATTTAAGATTTTGTGAGAAAATTATTTGTGCATTATTTAGGAAGTGGTTATTTTTAAAAGGGATGTTATCTTTTTTAAGAGTTGTGTTAGGAGCTTTTAATTCAATAAAGAAAGAATTTTGATTATTAAATGCGATGGCATCAGGTGTTCCGTCAAGGGCGGAGTTTTCAAGTGGGATAATCATTGCATTATTATTATTAAAATCTTTTGTGATTATTTTTAAAAGATGTTTTTCAGTGATTTTCATAATTATTTTTTTTAATTATTCTAATATGATGAATTTTTGGACATGAAGTATTGGCATATTGAAGAACAATTTAAATTTTAAAATGATGAAAGCATTTTCTTTTAAGTTTTGAGCTTGTTTAATAAGGTTTGTTTTATTATTTTTTATTTTGGCCCAAAGAGAGTGCGTATCATCTTTAATTTTGAGTGTTATATCGCCATTATTTTTAAAGTTTATTTTTTCAATTTGAGCGATTGTGTTATAGGTTTTATTATGATTATTCAAAGCGACAATTTCAATTTGTTTTAAATTTACAAAATCATCGGCGATTGTCATATTATTAAATGATTTTGATTGTGTGATGTGTAAGAATTTTTGTGTTATTGAGTTATTTGTGTTTAAAATAAATTGAGCATTTTCAAAATCTTTTTGAATGAGTTTGTTTAATTTTTGTTTTTCAAAATAATTTTGAGCTTTGAGCAATGAAAACCCTTTAATATTAAGGAAGCCGCCGATGATTGTATTATTATCTGCGTGGAAACGGATTTTACTTTTTTGAGAGTTAAAAGGTTCAAAATGAAAATTGTTGTTAAGTAGTTCGTTGATTATTTCATTTTTTTTATCGTTATTTAAATAATTTTGGTTTAGTAGTTCTGCGTAAAAATTGGGAGTGTTGGTAGCTTTAAGGAATATGCAGAAGGCGGCAGTTTTTGCGTATGCGATGCAATGAGCTTTATTCATTAGCCATTTTCCGTTGTTATTTAATTTATTCCAAAGTTGTTGTGCATTTTGTTTTATTGGGTAATTTTCAATAAAGAGTTTTTGAAAATTATTATTTTCATTTTCATTTTCATTTTTATTTTTATTTTTATTTTTATTTTTAACGATTGATTGGAAAGCATTAAAAAGTGTTTCATTTTGGAATTTTGCGATTTTAAGAATTTCAATGATTTGTTCTTGGAAAATAATAACGCCGCGTGTTTCATTTAAGATGTTTATTGTATAATCATCGGCGATTGAATTATGATTTAAATAATCGTTTAAGCCGCCGTTATCGATAATTGCCGGTCGTGCGATAGCGATTGTAGCGCAAAGTTCTGTAAAGTTTTTGGGTTTAATTTGAGCGAGTGTTTTTTTGCAGGTATTTGCTTCTAATTGGAAAATACCGCAAAGGTTTTGAGTTTTAAGGAAATCGTAAATAATTGGATTATTTTCATTGAAAGAATGGAATTCTTTTAATTTATTTAAAGATTTGAAGAGTGACAAGCAATTTAAATTTAGTAAATCCAATTTTGGTGCATTAAGTGTTTCAATATAATGTTTATCTATTAAAAGTTTTCCGTTTTCTATTGGAGCGAATTGATTTACATTTTGGTTTGAGATTATGAAAGCGGACGGGTGTGTTCCAGTTCCTGTGATTGCATTTTGCAAAAAATGATAGTTTTGAGTGATTATTTTTTGAATATTGTCATCAAAATTTAATTGTTTTAATATTGCGTTTAAACTGTTTGAGTTTTTTACCATTTTATTTAATGTAAAATAATCATTGTTATTTAATTCAACATTAGCGGCATTGAAAGCGTTTTTTATGATTTCAAGTTCGCTTTTATTAAAAAAGGTTGAGATTTTTGCGGTATTTTCTGCGCCGTATTTATTTTGTAAATATTCAATAAGTTTTGGTTTATCGCTAGGTTCAACGTCAATATCTACGTCTGGCAAAGTTTTGCGCCATTTATTTAAAAATCTTTCATAATTTAAATTGTATTTAAGTGGGTTTATTTGATGCACACCGAGGCGAAAAAGGACGTAAGACGAGCAGGCGCTGCCACGCCCGATGCCGAGTGTTATATTATTTTGATTAGCGAATTGAATTAAATCGGCAATAATTAAAAAGAAGGCTTGAAAATTATTATTTTGTATAATTTCAAGTTCTTGGTTTAGGCGTTGTTTTTCTGCGTTGGAATAATTGTGATTATTGAAAAGCAAGGCGTGTAATTTGTCATTTGCATTTTGGATTGTAGGTAATGAGATTGTAGGCAATGTTACATTTTGAGTTTTGTTAAAAATAAAAGCATCAAAATCGTTGTTTTTTGCATTGTATAAAACACAGGATGCGGGCAATGCATTTTGATTTTCATCAAAGAAAGTGGCATTATAGGCGTTGCGCCATTTTGCGTTTGGGATTTTATTGTTTTGCGTTTGGCAAATAGTGAATCCTTGTTTTTCTAGTTCTGTGCAACGTTCAGTTTGGCATAGATTGTCGTTTGAAAATTCCAAAATGGCGGCTATTTTGTTGAGTAAAGGTAAGTTTTGGCAGTCGCCTTGAAAGAATAGCAGTCCGCTTTTTTGCAAGTCTATGTTTTGGAAAAAGGTAGGCGTAAGATTATCTGTGCGTGATAATTGAATTATTTCAAAAAGTGTTTTAAAGCCACTTTGTGCGATAACCAACGCCCAAAGTTTTGATTTTTGGTTTTCGATTGTGATTGAAAATTCTGCGCCAAAAATGGCGTGGATGTTGTTATTTTTGCAAGCGGTGTGCCAATTAGCGAAGCCGCTTGTAGTGTTATAGTCTGCGATAACGGCGGCGTCAAAGCCGATTTGAGCCAATTCTTTTGCAACATCTTGGCAAGCGCCAAGGACGTTTTTCGAGTGCATTGTTTTGCATTTGTAAGCTATTTTCATGTTGTCCCCCCCCCCGTTTGAAAAGTATTTTATCAAAGGTTTACTACCATTCTGCGCAAAATTTAGAATAATGCGTTTTGAACCAGTCAACGCTTTCAATGGCGTTTGTTGTGATTGGTTTGAAAAGGTAATGATATTCCCCGCCTATTCGCCACCGATTTTTGTTTGAGTTATTGATTCGCACGTATCCTGCGCGCGCGATATTTAATTTAAAGCGCATTTCAAAAGTTTTATCGTTGCATAAATTTTTTGAGGTGCAAAGTTTTTTGAGTTGGTGCCGTGAAAAGCACAAAACGCCTTCAATTCCGCCGCAAAGTGTTTGTATTGCGTAAAATTCCAACGCGGCGATAAACCATTCATCTGGCTCGTTAGAATCATCCATTGCGATTTGTTTGGCTTCTGTCATTCTTGCAAAATTGCAATTAAAACGTGATAAATCGCGTTTCATTAAAAAATCGGCAACATCCCACACTCCACCATTTATGAACCAAGCGTGCAAGTTGTCAAAATAACGTTGTCGCTTGGATTTGTCCGCATTTCCCATTTCTTCGTGTGTTGCGGTGTCGATAACATCATAACGGCGGTCGTCTCGCGGTAGGTGGACGCGTCCCGCTTTTAAGTGGTTGGTGGTTAAGATTGTGCCAAAATAATTAACGATTTGTTTTTGTTGTTTATTTTTTTCGTTTAAATCTAGGACATCAGGGGAGCCTGCAACAAGGTTTTTAATGCTTTCTGCGAATTCCCATTTTGATTGTTCGCCTAAATCGCCGATTTCATTGATTCGCAAAAGGACGCATTTAAGCCAAGGTTTGAAGCTTTCTTTAAGCATTGTTGGGTGAATATTTTTAACATTTTGCGTGCCGATAGCGTCCACGCAAAAATTAATTGCGGTATCTTTACCGTTGCCTTGTTCGCCTGCGACAAGCAAAGCGAAACGTGGTTTTTCATTAGGCTTTTGCACGCGGTGCGCCATATAATCAAGGAATTGATCATAATCATATTTGCCGCATTCGCTTTGTTTTGGCATTAAATTTTTCACGTGCAGGATAAAAGGTTCTGCATTTTCTGCGTTGCCATCTTTCAATTTTGGCGGGTTGTAAAAATTAAAGCAAAGTGCGCCTGCATTTTTTTTAAATCCGCCGTCAATGAAATTGACGCCTTCAAGTAATTTTTCGCCTGCGGGCAAATAGCAGGTTGACGTTGCGGCGCGCGTTGCTTTTATAAAATCAGTTGCTTTTTTAAAATTTTCGTTTTTCACCCAGCTTACGCGGCTGTTGACGGCATCGGTTTGCCAAAGAGCGCCCGTTGGTAAATAAATAAAGCGATTTTCTTCGCACGAGTAAACAAACGCGTCAGCCGTGATTGCATTTCCAACAAGCCCTTTTGGCGCGATATAGCCATTTTTTACGGCTTCAAAAACGATTGTATCCACGCTCCATCCGTTTTTGCGTTTTGGAGCTTGATTAAAATACTCGTCCTGTTGCTTTTGCAGGTCGCTTGCATTTTGCGAAAAATTGCAAGAAGCCCATTCGCACGCGATTTCATAACAGGTTACATCTTGTTCGCTTGCGCGAGAGAGCGCCCAAAACACACCCAGCCACCAATTGCGGTCGTCTTGCTTATTGACGAAAGAAAGCATTTTTTGCAATTCGGCATAATTTTTGACATCAAACTCAAAGGACAAGGCGTTTTTTTCGCTTTGTTTTTTGGTTGGCAAAGATTTTCCAAGGTTGGTTAAGCAAACGGGCAATAAAGCCAATTTTGACGTTAGAAAACCATTGTTGAGCCATTCGTAATGATTGCCGCTTTGGTGCAAAGAAGGGGGCATAATCACGTGCGCATTATTGGCTTTAAAGTCTATATTTTTAGCGAAAAAATTATCTCCGCTTTTATTAAATAATCGTTCTGCTTTAAAATGCACGTGAAGCCCGCCGCCGCCCGTTCTGCACGTAAGCGTTTCAAAATCTGCACCAAAATTTTGTGTTTTTAATATTTTTTCCCAATGTCGCGCCCCTTCTTTACCAACGCCGCGGTCGATATCCACCACGCAGTCAATTTCGCCAGTAATGCATGCAATGTTATAATGTTCCGTTTTTTCTGGGTTGAAAAAATCCAAAACTGATTGTTCTGTATGGAAAGCGCTTTGGAATACGTTGTTTAAAACAGGGTGTTTTCCGGGGCGTGTGCATTGTGCATTACCGCACGTGCATTGTTTTGTTTCAAAGTCTATTGAATAAAATGGGATTACGCGCCGCCCGCTTCGAACATAATCCAACGCGGCATTTAAAACATCGCTTTTATATTTTTTTAAGTCAAACATAATACTCTCCTTTAAAATTTAATTATAATTAAAAATAAGCCTTGAATTTTTGTTTTTCTTTCTATTTTCAAGGCTTATTTTTAGAATTGACTTTTAAACCGCGATTGGCGCGGAGATTGCTTTGTGTGGCTTGTAATTTAGCAAAACAAAGTCTTCTGGCTTATAATGGTCCACTTTTTCCACAATGCGCGTTATTTGCAAAGTTGGCAAGGAACGCGTTTTGCGCTGTAAAAGAGCGTGTGCCTGTTCAATGTGGTTTAAATAAAGATGAACATCACCAAAAGAGAAAATCAGCTCACCTAAATCGGACCAAGTTTCTTTTGCCAAAATATGCGTCAAAAGTGCATAACTTGCAATGTTGAAAGGCACGCCGAGAAAGGCATCAGCGCTCCGCATATAGACTTGACAACTTAACTTATTGTTTTGCAAATAAAATTGTGCAAAACAATGGCAAGGCGCTAACGCCATTTTTTCAAGTTCCGGCACGTTCCAAGCGCTTAAAATGTGGCGGCGGCTTGACGGATTTTCCTTTAAGCCTTTAATAAGCATTGCTATCTGGTCACACCCGCCAAAATTGCGCCATTGCTTGCCATAAATATTCCCTAAATTGCCATTTTCATCCGCCCATTCGTCCCATATTGTAACACCATTTTGGTGCAAATAGTTTAAATTTGTTTCGCCGCGCAAAAACCACATCAGCTCGGTTGCAACGCTTTTAAAATGCACTTTTTTGGTAGTTAGGATTGGGAAGCCATCGTTTAAATCAAAACGCATTTGATAGCCAAAAATTGAGCGTGTGCCAACGCCTGTTCGGTCGTTTCTGTAATGCCCAGTTTCCAAAATTTTGCGCAAAAGTTTTTTGTATTTTTTCATTTTTCTATCCTTGAAAAGCGCCCTTTTGGGCGCTTTTGGTTAAAGAAAGTTACCAAGCATTTTGCGGCGTGCTAGTTTGTGCAAAATCTTGTTCCCGCGCGGCTTGAATATTGCCACCACTGCAAGCTTGAAAGAACGCTTTACCCTTTTGGTATTGTTCGTTTGTAACATACCCTATCAGTTCAAAATCAACGCCCCACCAACTGCCTAAAGAGTTCTCTTCTTTGATTGTAAAGATTTTATACATTGTGGCAAAAGACGGTGGCGTGACAATTCGCCCATCCGGCAACGTGCATTCCAAGCTTTGCATTCTGGTAAGCCATTTTTTACTTTTTTTAATCTGCGTTTTTGAAAGGCTTAAAAGAGCTTGTTGCCAACTGCCATCGGCGCTTTGGATTAAAACATAATGGTCGCGTGTGTCGACTAATTGGTCGCCATCAATTGTCAAACGTCCAAACGAATCGCGTTGCACGCCTTGAATTTTGCCAGAATCAACATCATACGGCGCGTATTCACCTTTTAATCCGCCCCCATTTTCACGCGCCCCCCATCGCAAATAACGGCGTGAAAAATAGCATGGGATGACATTTGCTTCTTTAAAAAGCTCGTTTGTGATTGTGTTAATCAGCATTCCCGGCTTTGCCCCTTCTACGTTTTCAAGTTGTGGGCTTAACCCTTGCAAAACGCTTAAAAATGGCAATGCGAAGCTTTCGCGGTCGGCATTTCCAAACCCCGCCCCCGCTTCTGCGGCAAAAGATGCCACGTCAAGCGTTGCAAGTTGTTGGTTTTCAGTTTTTGCGAGCTCTTTACTCATTTTTTGTCTCCTAAAAGAGTGGTTGTAAATTTTGGTGATTTTATAAGCGCAACGTTTTGCACGTAAACGCCGAAGGTTTCAAAAGGCAAGTTTTCGCCTTTTTCTAATTGTTCCCTGACAAACGCTTTTAATGTTTGCGGGTGAATTTTCAGTGCGACATCGTAAGGAACGCCCGCATTTTCGCAAGCTTTTTTTGCTTGCTCAAAATTGTCGTGCGTAACACTCAATGTTTGTTTTGCGATAGCCGCCGATCCGTGTGCTTCAAGCCAAGCCAACGCCTCTTTTTCAGCCCCTGCTGGAATTTTGGCAAAATAGTTTTTAGAGAGCGCTAGTTCAGCGCCGTTTTGCAATTTAGTGGATAGGAGCCCAAGCTCTGCCATCACAGCGGGCAAGTGCTCTTCTTGCAATAAACGCAAAGCTTCTTTGTTGTTTTCATAAATCGCTTTTGAACGCGCCGTTTGCTCTTTCAACTTTAAAAGCCTTTCGCTTAAAATTCGCAACGTGTTCACAGTAGGCTTTTTTGGCAACTCATAATTTGCGATTTTTCTATTGTCTACATCGTTTTCAAAATCGCTTGTAATTTCTAAATCATTTTGGAAAGTTTCCATTTTTGTCTCCTTGAAAGTAAAACATCAAACAAAAAACATTGAAGCCTTAATCATCGGTGGCTCTTTAAAATCAAAGTCTTCCCCCAAAACAAACTTGCCAAAATTTAAATGTTCTACTTTTTGGCTTTTTGTTTCATCTTTTTGGAAAACATAATAATCACGGCAAAAAGCAATGGTTAAAACCAACTTGTCAATATGCTTGTCAATAACCATTTCTTTGTTTTTGCAACGCTTCAAAATATTGTCCGCCATAGCAAAAACCTTGCTTTCGCCATTTTGAGTCAAATAAAAATCGTTCAGCGTATAATATTCCCAGTCCTCAAAATCAAATAACTGGTCGCCTTTCAATTCTTGCCGATAACGCTCGACACGCTTGCACAACCCCGCAAACGTCATTCCCGGTTTTAAAAATTGCGCGTCAAATTTTCGCATTTTTTGCTCCTTGAAAGAAAAAATTAATTTTAATGTTTAAACGTTATTTTATTTGATTTTTTTTTATTGTCAAGTGTTTTTTACTTTTTTTACTTTTTTTACTTTTTTTTAAAACAAAAAGCCCGCTAATTGCGGGCTTTTTGTTCTGGGGGTTTCCAACGGAAAAACGTAAAAATCAACCGTTAAACAATTCTTTGCGCAACCAATAAACAACGCCAAACGAGTTTGGTTTTGCTACGTCAGCCCCAAAAGTCGCCGTTTGCATAATGTATACACTTGGGAACGTGGTGTTGCCGCCCACATACTCTTGGTATTTCACAAAGCCGGCATTGTATGCCTTGCTATAGTCATCCACGGATACATCATTTGAACGTTCAAAGCCCTGCGCCAAGTCGATTTCGGTTGCCACTTCAAACTTACCTACTTTGTTTTCTTTTTCTGGCACGCCCTTTCTAAAATTGAAGAGCATTTCGCCATCTTTCTTTTGGCTTTCCAAAAAGTAACCGGGCGGCAATTCTTCCCAAACCCCGCCAAAAGTGATGTTGGGATTAAATGTTGTATTGCTTGACGTAAAAATACAACCCACAGGGTAAAGAAAATTAGCCATCTGCTTGATTGTAGCGTTCATCGTAGGGTTGGTTAAACACCATTTGTCCAACTCTTTGTCAAAACACAATTCGAGCCAGTGTGATTCTCCGCTAATATCACCGCTTGCAAGCGCCACGCCATTGTCTTTGTAGACCGGCTTTGCATCCAAACCATTCGGCGCAAAAGTAACCGCCCCCGTGCTTGCATAGCTCGCGCGCACAACGACAAGCATCCCGTTCGTAAGCGAGACGGGCACGTCAAAAGTTGCGGTGATTACATTGGGATTATTGTTTTTATCCGCCACGGCAACGGGCACTCTGCCATAAATAGTAAATCCTTCACGCAAATTCTGGCTTATTTTTTGCGGCGTATCGCTATCTGTGCAGTCGTGCCCTAAGTCTTTGATAAATTCCCCGACCCCCGCGGCTATTGTAGCGCTTTGCCGCAACATTTTATTGACCAGCGCACTGCGCGCAATGCCCGGCTGGTTCCCAATAAGACGGTGCGCGTCTTTTTGATACTCTTCTTGCGAAAGTAAATTCGTTCCAATGTCGTTTTCGCAAAATCGCAAAATTTCATTTTTTGCCATAGTTGTTTTACCTTTTCCCATTTAACTAAATTCTTTAAATAACCGCGCCAAAATTCCCAGCGTCCCAACCGTCTAACGCTTCATTTTGAATGTCCCACGCAAATAGCTTGCCACCGAGCGGCGGCGCAGTTACTTGCCTAATTCTAACACCAATAGGCTTAAACATTAAATAGCCGTTTGTGATTAAAGCTTTGTCTAAGTTTGAAAGTTTTTCGCCCGCAATATAATAGCTTATTGTCATATCTTGGTGGTCTGTGATAATAACATAATATTTCCCACCAAAAGCTTGAAAAATGCTTTGAACGGCGTCTTGTTTTGTGCCATCCCAACTATTCAATGCAATTTTCGCATAAATTATTTTTCGGTAAGTTTCATCGTCCAAAGAAGTAAATTTTGAACTTATATCAAAGTTTTGTCGCCAAATCCCTGCATCCCACCCCGTTGAAAGATATTCTCCATCATCCCACGTAAAAAAAACATCTTTGAGCGGCAATGCGACTCGGCGACTTCTGCCAACCCAAAGCCCAATTGCGTCTAATTGCACGCCAACCGCATTGTCCACATCAAATTTTTCCGGTAATTTGGCGAACAACTCTTGCGCTGCGGAAAGAATTTTTGTTGAAACCGCGACCGTTTCAACAAAACGCGGCGAATTCTTGTGTTGCGAAGTGATTAAATTTAAATATTCGTCAAGTTTCATTACTCTTCTACATCTTGCAAAACAACGATTTCAACATTTTCAAGTGGGCACTCAAAAATAGAATCCCACGCCTGCACAATGTTATCTGTGTTATAATTTGCACCATCTCGCGCGATTTTTAGCTCTGTTAAATCATAGGTTTTGCCGTTTTCATCGTTTAGCAAGTTTGCAGGCACAAAAAGTTTTGTTAAATAAAGAACATCCCCGATTTCAAGGTTGTTTATATAATCAGCAACCTTTTGCGCAATAATCTCCCGGAAGCCATTTTGCCAATTTTCTATCGGTTGCAAAGTTATTTTAACCTTTATTTTTGTCACGCTTGGGCGTGAAAATTGAATAATGCTTGTTTGTCCATATTTATCTACAAGAGTTTGTTTTTGTTTGCCAAAAGTTCCCGCGCCTATTGTTTTTTTGTTTTGAATTATCTGGGCGATTTCTTTTGCATTGCCGCCTAAAATCACCACGCAAAAAGAATGTGGCGGGATTCCGTTTTTATCCGTTTTGCTTGTGTCGTTTTCATATATTTTTAAATGTGTAACGTTGGCTAGCCCACACAGCGCCCCGTGCAAACCTTCACGGACGCTTTGCGAAGGAACTGCCACGCTTAACGATTGGCGTGTGCGCAAGTCAAAATCTGTTTCTACTTTATCGCCAACAATGGCAGGCGCCCTGTTTGTTACGCCTTGCCATCCTAGCGTTGGTGTGTAGATTTTTGTGATGCTTTGCGCTTCTGCTTTAACATCGCCAATTTTTTCAGCACGGGCAGTGACAACAATTTCGCCCGTTTTGTCAATAATAACTTGGTCTGGTAAAAGCCATTTTTGTTCGTTGACATCTTTTGCAATGCCGCTATTGATAACCGCCCCAACGGAGCCCGTGATTGTAAGGTCCACTGTTGAATAACTTGCCGCTTTTCTGCGAATACCATTTATTTTTACGTTCCTTGAAAGCGCATCAGCCGTTGCTGTCGCCGGTGAAAAAGAATTATATATTGCCGCGGCAACTTCTGCTAATTCAAAAAATGCTAACGCTTGAATCGCAAGCCATTGCCCGTCTTGTGAATCGGCTTCTAAATATACATCGTTGCCATAAATCTTTCTGTATTCTTCTTTTAATAAATTTAAAAGTTGCTCATAAGTAGGATAATAAAAGCCATTTTCATTTATATAAATTAAAGAATTTAAAACGCTCATTAAAGCACCTCGTAAAAATCCACGTTGCCAAAATCAGTGTTAAGCTCACAATGAAAAACCAACTCTCTTTTTTCATTGTCTATTTTAACATCAAAACTCTCAATGTTTTTAACATTCGGCGTTTCTAAAATTCTTTTTTTTATAGCAGGAACCGCTGACGCTATGTTTTGCTTACCCAAAATCAGCTGCACCCAAGGCGTGCCCTCTCGCACGTCCAAAAACCATTCTTCTTTAAAAAGCCGTAAGCGCGAGACCACGGATTGCGCCACGCCGCCTGCTTCATTATTGAAAAAATTTAACCGACCATTACCAAAAAGCATATCGTTATTTTTATCAACTTTACGTATTTTCATTGGCTTTGCCTTTCTTCATAAATTAATTGGGTGGTGTTGTATTGTTTGATCCTGGGTAAACCCCGCCGTGCGTGTGTTGTTTTAAGCTAACACCGCCTGCTTTTACATCACCGCCCGCGCTAACATCGCCATTAGCAACAAGGTTTTGCGTTGTTTCAATGGTTCCATTGAATTTTGCATAATTGCCACCTTCACCGCCGCTAGCGCCGCCCCCTGCCGCCTGCGTAATCCCGCCGTTTAATTGCAAATTTCCGTTGATTGTCGTTAAGCAGTCGATTGTCGCTTGGCTCCCTTTTGCTTTAAATTCGCCCCCCGCCGTTGCATTAAAAGAGCCGCCCGCTTTAAGCTCTATATCTCCGCCCACGTCAAAAACGGCATTCCCCTTTGTTTCAACCTGCAATTCTTGGCACACAACGTGACAATTTCCGCCCGTTGTGATTTCCAAAAATACATCGCCCGCCGTATTGCGCAGTTGCACGTTTTCAGCACTTACATTCGCTAGTTTTTTGGGTTGGCTAGTCGGTGCGAGAATTGCGAAACCATCACTCAAATCGTGCCGTCTATTTTCAGCAGGCGGATTTCCTTCCCCGCCATTTTGCCACCAAGAATCAATGCAACGGCTCGAAAAAACAACCAAGACTTCATCACCTGCTTTTATAGGCATTGTGAGCGCAAAATCCGCGCATTTAGGAAAGCAAATTGGAACATCAACAAGCATGGGCATATTTTCAAAAGATTGTGTGCCATCTTTTTTTACCTGCACGCCCTGCACGGCAGGAGCACATTCCAAAGTCTGCCTTTCTAAATCCACGCTTTGAACAATGCAGGGTAACGCCGTCCACGTATTCAATAAAGCATTCTCTGTTACGGCACGTGAAGCGTCAAAAAAATTAGCGTCTTTTTCGTTCCTTTGCATTATCCCCCCGCGCTTTCATCAGTGGCTATTGCCGAAAATGAACAAAACCACGCTTGCCCGTGCGAATCGCCTTCATAAGTTATGCTAAAAATGCGGAATACGCCGTCCGCCGCATTTTTGCTTTGTTCTTGCTCTATCGTCAAATCATGCGAAAAATCTCCGACAATGTTTTGCACAATTTGTTCTTGCGCAATTTGCACTGCACTACCGACTTTTAATAACGGGTTCAATAGACAAACGGCATCCACGCCTTCCGTTGTTTCAGTTGGCGCACCAATAAGCCCCGTTCGGCTATTTAGCACAAAACAAATTTCGCCCAAACTTTTATTTTCAGGCGCCTGGATTTTACCATCTTGTATGCTATAATCGCATTGCGCTTCTTTTGCCGCGCGTTGCAAATAATCACTTGCCCGCCCGTAAAGGACCTTGCCGCGCGGCAAGGCCCTGGAATTATCTTTCCCGAGCCCCGCACTTTCAACGTTAAATTCCGCCATTTTCCCACTGGCGGCATCAAAAACATCGCCTTGCTTTGCACCTGCCGCCAGTGTTTGATTGCAAATAGCAAAATTGTGCGCTTCATCACCATCGCCTGCCGCAATGGTTAAAATTGAATCAGTGCCGTTTTCACGCGCAAAAGCAACTTGCTTTACATTGCCTTTGAAAATTAGCGCTTTGTTTCCCTTGTAGCCCGCTTCAAAACGAATCTGCGTGAATTCTTTTTGAACTTTTTGGAAAGTTTCACGCGTCACATTATAAATTTGAAAAATGGCATTGTTAGGCTCTGCCGAGTCTTTTTTTTCAATGCGAAACGCAACACGGAAAGCCGAAAAATCTAAACCATCGCCGCCATCATCGCCAACTTGTAAAGAAAAATCACGTAACCATTGGTTACTCATTTTCAATTCCCGCAAAAATAAAAGCTTCTGTGCCTAAATTATCATTGGTTGGCGGCGCCTTATAATCGCCATTGGTAAGCGCAACCATTAAAGCACCAAGCCCCAAAAATTTAAATTGGTAAAATAAATCATCGCCAGTCGTCACTGGTAAGCTTGCAATTAAACATTCTTTTGTTTTTGCGTCTTCCACATCCACCATCCAAACGCCCGCATAATTATTATATTTTGAAGAAAGTGAAAGGCTTCTTTTGCCTAATTGGCACGTGAATTTTTGCGGCAAATTGGAAAACGGTAATTTATAAAACTCCACGCTACCCCCCAAACAAAGATGAAAATCCACGTGCGCCTTGGTGTAATGCGCTCTCAACCTCCGCCTTTTCTTTCGCGCTTGCTTTTTGCACCTGCTTATTGCCTAAATTTTGTTGAGCCCCCGTTTTTTGCGGCATTTTTTGCATATCACGCGGTGCCATCGTTGTCGCTTGCGCGTCCGCCATTTTTACCTCAATTAAATCACAAGTCACGCTTAAAATGTTTTCGGTCGTTTTGTCCGTGGCAACCTGCAACGATTTTATAAGCATATTTTCATAAAAGCGCTTACCAGTAACAACTTGTGACGGCTCGCGCTTTGCCTGCATTTCACGCAAAATTTCATAAGTGCGCCATAATTCGTTTGTTTTGTCATTGCAAATAAAGCTTATCGTAAGCTCTGCCGGCTTTAAATACGCGTGGTCGCTTATCACCCCCCCCGTCTGCACAGGGTTGCTTGTCACTTCTAATTGGTCTGTGCTATTTTCACTCAAAACGACAAAATCAGCAAAATCCGCAATTTTCCTTTGTGGGATAAACGCATTTTGCGTAAAGTTTTGGAAAATATTATCAGCACTTGCAATAATCTGCCTAACAAGCGCGTTTTTATTAAAAGTCACCACGCCGCCGCCCCTGAATTTCTTGTAGCGTTTGCATAAACATTATTCTGCATTTTCCCAATTTCTTGCGCCGTGACCTGCGGGTTCGCCGCGCCTTGAACAATAATTTGCGTGTCTACTTTTACATTGGAATTGCTCGTTTTATTCGCAAAATCGCCGCCCAAAAGGCTTTTTGAAGGCGCAACGCCGCCACCGCCTTCAATACCAAACAACGTCTTGCCCCAAGCAACCGCGCCACCAAATAGATTGCCGAGCGTGTTACCAACCCCCTTTGCAACGCCAATAAGCGCATTAAAACTTTTCAAAACCGAATCAACATAAACCTTTGCCGCATTCCACGCCGCCGAAAAATCGCCTTTTAATAAACTAATCAATGCATCAAAAACGGCAAAAAGCGTTTGAAAAAGAAAGCTGACAACATCGCAAAAGCTTTCAATGGCGGAACGCGCCGTGTTTATTGCAGGCTCCCAAGCTTCCCAGTCAATTAAACTTTTGCCCCCTGCTTTCCACACTTGAAAATCATCATACAACGCCGCAATAGCCGCCCCCAAAGCAATAACAAGTCCAATCGGGCTCGCCAAAAAAGCCGCGCCCATCGTTTTCCACGCAATAGTCAAAGCCCCAATAGCCTTAACCCACAACGGCATTGCATTGAATAATTTAACAAAAGGAGAAAAAACCCACTTAACAACATTCGCAATGGCTTTGAAAAGTGTTGTTAAAATCTTCAAAAAACTTGAAAATAAAAGCCCAATGCCCTTCAAAATCGGACGCAATGTTTTGGCAATAGATCCTAAAAAATCCGTTAAGAATTCCCGCAAATCTTCCCCTGCTAACGCCAAAGGCTCTAATAACCCACCAATAATTGCGTGCTTAAAGGTTTCAAAAGCATAACCAAGGCGACTCATCGCGTCATTGTAAGCCGCACTGTCTTTGGTAAGTTGTTCAACATCCGCCCCCGTTTGCGCGTAAAGATTGTCAAACTCTTTTTCAAGCGCATCGCTACCTTGCGTTATCGTTTGAATAAGCGTTTTGTCAATGCCGAGCTTGTTCGCAATGCCAAGTTGTTCTGCGTGGCTCAAATCTTTCATCAGCGCACCAACATCCGCCAAAAGAGCCGTTGTTTCCTTTACATTGCCATTCGCATCTGTCGCACTTAACCCAAAAGCTTCAAAAATACGCGCACCAAGCCCGACGCCGAGTTTGGCTTCCCCCGCTCGCACTGCTAAATTTTCAAGGCTTGTTGCAACAGCCTGCGCGCTCGATGCGCTATGCGTTGCAACATAATTTAATTTTTCAAGCGCGGCGGCATTCGCACCAACCCGCTCGCCAAAATCGCCTAAATCATTGAATTTATCAGCCGTTCCGCCAATCGCCTTACTTAATGCCCAAAACCCAGCCGTCAAGCCCCCAACAATAAGCGTGGCACGTTTTGCAAAATCAGCAACCTTGGCTTGAAAATTATTCAACCCTTTGTCGTCGACTTCAAACCCTATGCCTACCAAAAACTCTTTTATCGGTGCGCTCACCTTCGGCTCCTATTTTGCCATTCAAAAAGACGACGCTCGTTTTCATTCTTAACATCCAAAGCGTGATTCAATAAAGCAATATCCGCAATGTTTAAATCACCATTCTTTAAACTCTCAAAACTGCAACAACCAGCAAGCACAGGGCGAAAAAGCCAGTCATCGCCATTTTGCATTGCGACAAACTTTATTCCGGTTTCATCGCCGCCCCCAAAGCAGACGGGGGCAATGCGAAAAAATCAGCAAAGTTAAAATGGGCACTTTTGCCGACAATCTGCAATAAACAAACCAAATCCAAATCGTCAAAAAGCACCAAATCGCCTTTGCAAACGTCAGCCCAGTTGCCGCCACCTTGCTTTAATTGCACGCTAGACAATAACCCAAACCAAATGTAATTGGCTTGTTCATCCGGCATTTCCGCAATTTTCGCCCCAACGTTGCTTAAAAGATTATCTACATCACCATCAGCCGTGGCAATGCCAGACAATGCAGGCAACAACCGCCGCAAAATGTGAAAGGCTTTCATCGCAGGCAACTTAAAACATCTAAATTGCTTCCCGCTAACCTTAAATTCCAACACTTCTTTTTCCATTTTGAAACCCCTTTCAAAAAGTTAATAAAAATCAAACAATGGACGGCAAGCCAGTCCCCAAAATAATTGAACAACGCACCGCGTCAAAAGACCACTCCATTTCGCCGCCTTCTTTTGCATAAGTAACAATAGGACGCCCGCGAAACGCACAATCAGACAAGGTTATCGAATCGCCGCGCATAACATCACGCACCGTTATGGTATTCCCGCCGTGCGTTGCACTTGACCCAGTCTGCAAATTATACATTATCTGCAATTGTCTGTTGGCCGGACTTGTCTTTAAAAGCCGCAACGTCACTTTTGCGGCGTTGCTTGCAACCAAAGAGTGCATCCCCTGCCCGTCCGCGCCAATCGTCATCACGCTTTTATCTTCAATAGGCTCAATTGTAATGCCGCCTTCTGCAATACCTGCACCCGCGCCAATGTTTATTGTGCCGCCAACGCCAGAGATAGCCGCGTTTACATCTTGGAAAGAATAAGTTGCCATTTTTAGCTCCTAACGATTCACTTGAATTGTAGCATTGACCGTGTGAATTGCGCCAGCCAATTTTACAGCAATTTGTAATGGCGGCGCTTTGCGCGCTTCTCTGTCCGCTTGGTTTTGTTCCGTCACTGGCTCAGAATAAATATAATACCCCGAGCTCAAATAATCGCCGTTTTGCAATTGCCCAAACCCCTCCGCGTTCCACGTGCCAGCCGAAACCAACCCATTATTGACGGCTTCTTGGCACACACCTTCTGCCGCACTAATCAGTTGGTTTTGCCCAAAATCGGTTTGCGGGACTTTTGCCTTACTTGTATAAAGCAAATTATAAATTGAATTCTGCACGGCGTCCGTCACCCAATCCAATCCGTGCACTTCATCAATAAAAGCACCATTCGCCATTGTGCCGTGTTGGATAATTGCAGAATTGTTATTGTAATTAACAAAAACATTGCAATTTTTGCCTTTCAAAGCTACCGCCTGCGTTTCGGTTAAATTTTCAGCCGCAATCCCAGGCTCTTGCTTATACATCAAAGTTATTGTGCTTCGATTCATTGAAAAATCGGTTGTGAACGCACGCCCAAAAATAGAAGCCGCGGAATGCTTGTTTTGCGAAAAACAAACAAATGTGCGGCGCAAATTCTGCGCCTTTAACTTGCTTGCCAAATCTTCTTTATAAGTTGCAGACAAACAACGCGTATCCGTTTCAGTTACACCAAAAATTCTGGCGGGTGTTGCACTTTCAATATAACCCGCCACGTCCAAAACTTTGTCAACGTCCAATGCTTCTTTTGTCGCAAAAGTTAAACCATACCACGCCGCGCTTTTATCAGCCGCATCCTGCGCCGCGGCTTCTGGCGTTTCATTGTCAGCACCATCCACCTTGCTTAAAATCGTTTGTTCAGTAAGCTTGACTAAATCACCAAGGAAAGTGCCACTAGTTGCCGCCGTAAAATAACCTAATGTTTTATTCGCGCCGCGTTCTGCGCTTTTTAAAATAAAAGCTTGCCCGTTAAAAGAACAAGAAAAGCTAGCTTTTGTTTTTTCGTTTATCACGCCAGCAATAGCATTTAAGTTATTGCAGGCCGAAAAGTCTAACCCTGTAAACTCTTTTTCATCCCCGCTTACATTGATTTTAAAACTAAAATCTTGTGCCGTCTTAAAATTAGATAAATTCGCAGTCACCGTGCCGCCAAGCAAAATTGCAGGTGTTGCCGTTTTTGCATAAGCTCCAACCATCAAACTTTTTGGTTGCGGCACTTGCGAAAAATAGATTTTCGCACAATTATATTCCGGTGCTTCAACACCAAAATCATTCGCCACACCTTCAATGTTAGAATACGTGCGCACACGCTCAACAACATCAATTACTTCACTATCCCCCAAAATTAAAAGCGTGCCGAACCCACGTCTTGCCGCCGCCAATGGCGATAAATTCACCTGCACATTGACCAACCGCCCTACATCCAAACCTTGTGCCATTTTAATTCCTCTTCACTAAAAAATCATTGTTAAAATTTACATTCCCCGCAATACTTGCAAAATAACCTACATTATAACAACGACCCACTTCACGCGTAAAATACAAATCGCAATCAGCTCGCCGCACCCAACTATTTTGCACCATCTCTGCTGTATTTGTGATTATTCCACTTTCAATAAAACCCAAACCATTCTCACGCAAAACACGCCGATTATAATCCAATTCAAAACCATCGCGCAAATTTTCTGCTAAAAATTGGCAGTTTTCACCATAAAAAACACAATGACAAGTAAATTTTTCAAAACGAAAAAAATCACACTCGCCTTTTTCATTCGCAATAATATACGGTAAGCCTGCTTCACGCTCAAAATTACCAAGACTAAAAGCTAACCAATCAATAGAAAGCGGCGGCAATGGCGGCGGGTTAGTTTGGTATGCAGGGCGAACCAAATCCCCGTCTAAACCACTAACAAAGCGCAATGCCGAGTGCATAACGCGCTGGAACACAATAAAATCAGTGCCCCAACCTTTTGCGTCTAGCATTCCAACATCGCCCGCCATTGTCTTATTTAACCTTTCGCTCTATTCAAAACACAATAAGCTAGACAATAACCATCGCCCCAATTTAAATAATTATCAACTTTTTCAACAATATATTGCTTACCATCAAACACAATCACATCACTATAAATTTCATCACTACATGCAAATAAGCGCCCATTATACCACACGCGCAACACATCGTCAAGCCGCACACCTTCACCTAAAATCGCCGCAGCTTCTGCACAATTCGGCTCAACAACGCCCGATGCTAAAATCACGGTGCTTCCTAACACATTTTCACCGAATTCATTCACCGACCAACGCCGCCGCAAAATCTTAAAATTACTCAAAAAATCCGGGTCGCTAAAAATCTCGCTAACACCAATGCTTGCCATCTTTAAACCTTAACAATAAAATTCACCGAATTTAATAATTGCGCCGTGTCCACCAAAGGCTTGTCGCGCCCGTCCTTGCGCCTCGCTATTGTCACAGGTGACAATGGCTTAAAATTGCCGCTGTCCAAAATATATGCCTTAACCTTGCTTTGTGCAAGCAGACCCGCCTTCACCAACGCTTGCCTTTGGCGATTTTCCCCCAAAGTTGTAACACAATCTTTAATAAAAGCGACAATTTCATCTTTGTTCTTTTCAATGGCAGGCAATAAAAAAGGGCGCGGCGGTATATTCTGCATCGGACTGCCAAACTCGTTAATCATTGCAATTTCAGCATTGGACACCCCGACTTCTTCCCGCTTTGCCGCGCTTTGCGGCACACCAACCAACAACGCCGCACCTTTCAATTTTTCAACATCGCGCACAATTCGCGCCGTGTTGTCTTTAATAACTTTTAAAGTCGACTTCATATCTGCACACAACCCGCGCCAAACATCTTTTGCAACTGCAAAAATTGCCGCCCATACGTTGTAGCATTCAAATCGCCAGCCCCGCTTACAACATCACTTGAATTGTCATAAGTTATACTGACCGAACCAACCGATTTTGAAGCAATAGCCCGCCCACCACTGCCAATAGACCCCGCCCGCGCCGCCGCTTGCCCCGAATTATAAATGCTTAAATTGTGCGCTAAATATAAAAACAAAGCATTATTATAAATATTGCCAAACCTTGCTTTATCTACATAATTTAAAGCAATCTGTAAAAAAAACTCAACAGCAGAGTCCGGAAAGTTTTCAGCGTCAAACTCTTTGAAAATTTCCCTAAACTCTGCTATTAAAGTTTCCATCTCTTTTCCTAACCTTTGGGTTTTGCAGGTTTTGCAGGTTTTGCAGGTTTTGCGTCTTCCCCCGCTTGCGCTTTTTCAGACTTCGACTCTTTTTTGGGGGCTGGCTTTTCAATATATTCAAAAACTCTCATCGCCGTAAAATATTGAAAAAATTCATCATCCAACAAAGAGTCGTCAAACACAATTTCACGCCCTTTTACGTAAAACTTGCCGTGAAAACGACAATTGCGCAACACTTTTACTTTCATAAAAGCCCCCGCTAAATACCATCGCTGTAATAAGCGGTTTCAGGGTAAATAAATTCAACCTCCCCAAATGCCCAAATATACGGCGCAATATAGTTAATGCCGTGATAATAGGCAGTTTCACGGCGAATCGGCACCAACGGGAAACGCACTTTGTCCTCTTGGTTTGAATAAACAACCATCCGGTCTTTATTCCCGGTTTTGTTAATGCCTGTCAAATGTTTAACGGCATTCACTTTAATCTTATTGCCATTCAAACGCAACGAGATTGCGTTGTTTTCAATAAACGTCAAAATGCTTTCATTGCCTGCATCACCCACCTTTTTGCCCGCAATCAAAGCAAATTGCGCCGGCGGCAAAAGTAAAGTGTCTGGACAGCTATTGTAACCACTTGCTTTCCAAGCCGTTTCAATAGCCGTGTTCACCATGTCCAAAATTTCATCCGCCGTGGCACTTTTCCAAGCTTTTGCCGCATTTCCAATGGTTACATCACCATTATTCAACAAACCCTTTGCGCCGACTTTTTCATTACCAACATAAACCATTTTGTCCGTTGAAAGTTGATAATCAGCATTCAACGCATTAAATTTTTGTTGCTCAATCGGCATCCCCAATAATTGCGAACGATCAAGCTCCACGCTTGAAAATGCAATCTCGCGCCCCAAAAGACGCATAGGTAAAACAACCTTTTCACCCGTTACGGCAACACCTTCAAGGCTCGTTGCATTCGGAGCGATAAAAGGCATGCCATCAAGCTCGTTAGCGCCATTCCCCGAAAAATTCGCACGAATAAAAGACGTTGAATCGTGCGCCAAGGTTACATCGCTACGCAATTTAATGTCGCGCGCCCACGTTACATTGAAAAGTGGCTCGTAAAGCTTTTTATCCAAAGCTTCTAATTGGCTCACCATAAACGCCAAATTGGCATCGTGTGTTCTTACCATCATTATTCCCTTCTCAAATCAAAACTATAAAACGCGAATTTCGGCTAAACCATCAACACTTTTACCATCCAATGCCCAAACAGCGTTTGGTAAAGCTTCGTTTTCAGATGCGACCTGCGCACTTTCAAAAGCGCCAACCACTTTCCCGCCACCCCCCTTAATGCGAACATAAACGGGTTTGCCGCGCACGGGGGACACATCGCTGGCAACCTTTACCGCAATATAGCCGCGCACAAAAATCGCCCCTTCCTGTGCAGTGGACGGAACAACATTCGCCGCAACACCATAAACATCCGCCGCTTTGTCAGAATCTTTCATCGCGCGAAACGTGCCTGTCTGTGAATTATAAACAACGGCGGAACCTGCTAAAACATCAGCTTCAAATTTCCCGTATTCGGTTGCCGAAACGCCCGCACGCGTAATGGTGCCAGCAGGTAACGCATTAAGCCCTGTGTTTAAAATTGCCATTTTTAGCCTTTCTTTGAATAAAATTGTTCATAATAAGCATTTAAAGCCGCTGGCGAATAATCGCACCCTTGCTTTGCAACCGCCGCATTGTCAAATGCCTTGGCGCGCTTCATTTTCAAAAGCTCGCTCGCCGCAAAAAATAACATTTCGCTCTCTTTTTCAGCTGCCAAACTTTTGCCTTTCAACAACGAATCAATCACCGCGCGACCGTCTTTTGTGCTATACGCAAAATCCAGCGCCTTGCCAACCGCCCCCTTACTTTTAGCGTCTACGGAAGGCGCCAAAATAGCGCACGCCGAGACAAACGCCGCGTCCGCCGCTTTTTGTTCTAACGGCTCCTGTTTGCTTTCGTCAAACATTTCACGTCTTAAAAGCGCCAAAATTTCATCTAGCTTTTCAATTAAAACATTGCCAGATTCGTCTTGCGCTTCTTTTTCGTCCACCGCACCTGACTCGTCCTTTTTTGGCTCGCTTCCTGCGTTTAAATTTTCATCAGCAACCGGCTCTTGCTTCCCAGTAATCTTCGCTTCCAATGCATCAAGCCGCGCCAAAACCATCCCCAAAACATCAGCAATGCTTTGCGCCTGCTTTTCAACATTTTCAACATTTTCAACATCACCAACCTGCTCCCGCTTCTCAGCAGATTCAGAGTCCCGGTTTAAAATGCCAAACATCTTCTTCATAACAAAATGCCCTAAATCAAAAAATGGCGCTTTGTCTTTAATTGCACATTGTGCGCCACAGCGCCCGCGGCGCACAAGTGCTACGTGATTCCCTAAAATCCGCGTTTGCCGCCCAATACCTACACCAGTCTGCTCATAATCGGCGTCATACCCACAACTCAACTCTCTAAACTCACCATTCTTTATCTCTTTTATAGCATTCTTTTCAGTCAAAATCAAATCAGCAACCAAACAATCACCCAGTGCACGCACGTTCTGCACAACACCTACGCTTAACGCACGCCAATTATCACTATTCACAAAATCTTGCGGGTGGTCTAACGTTATCGGCTTGCCTTCAAAACTCGCCAAAGTATCAGGCGCAAATAATACATCCGCCCCACGCTCAACCTTGATTATTTCGCTTTCATCGCCAGCTTCAATCGGCACTTCACTTGCTAAATATTCTAAAACACCAAGCCGCGCAATCGCCACGCCTTCAGCAACTAAAAACCCCTCGGGCGTTTCTTTTAAATTCTTTGAAAATTCAATCGGCGCATAAAATCTCATAAGTTACCATTTAAACACAACAAAATGAATTTGTCAATCTTTGCTTTTGGATTCGCCCTGCGTCACCCCCAAAATATTTTGCCACGCTTGCCATATCATTCTGGCATTCTCTGCGTGTTCATCAGCTCTTCTTGCCATTGTTCCATATTCTTCACCGCATCTTGCAAGTAGCTCCCCGCGCTTTTCTGCAATAACTTTGGCGGCGGTGGAACATTCGGGCACGCCAGCGGTCGCAACGAAACGCAACCGCTGGTTAGCACTAACATAAGACCCAAAATCCCGCAAAATCTGCTCTTGCTTTTCATAACTTTCAGACAATGCATTTTCCAATCCCGCACGCATCAAAGCGCTTTTCCTGTCCGCCGCCTTTTGCGCTTCCGCCTGCGCTTCAATGCATTCAATACGCGCTAAATACGCACCACGAACACGCCCGCCAACATACGCCGCAATAACGCAAATCAACGCGCAAATCAAAATCAAAGCAAAAGTCTTAAACTCCCAATACCGAAGCACCATCGCCATTTAACAACTCAAAATCCACACCACCGCGCAAATTAACCTTGCATAACACCTTGCACGTTTTGGTTAGAGTGTGCTTTTCAGCGTCTAGTGTATAGCCATCCAACTCGTCACCATCAAACGCCGCGTCTTTATTGAAAGCGAAAAAAACGTGCACAAACTCCGTATCCGTCTCTCTTTGAATATAGCGTAAATTATAGCCATCCGCAAAATCAAAATCAAACCCAATGGGCAAAAAACCGCCCCCGCCCACACACCGCACGTCAAAAAAACGATGCCATTCGTCTAAATATGCATCATAATGCCACGTTTGATAAACGTTGTTTGCTTTAAATAAACCATCCGCCGAAACAATGCAAACGGGAAATTTATCAAAAACAACCGAACAATAACAAACATCGGCACCTATGTAATCACGGATTTTTGTTTCGTTCATTCTACGCCCCAACTCTCTGCCACTTGTGATATGGCTCAACCTGCGTGCACGTATAAGTAGCGC
>OARM01000103.1_pt1 | contig 30936 bp, 46 predicted proteins | sample 1475591 | NCBI WGS metagenome assembly OARM01 (sample SAMEA3360676, study PRJEB22359) | human gut metagenome | biome: ENVO:urban biome; feature: ENVO:human-associated habitat; material: ENVO:feces | place: Bangladesh | collected 2011
GGAATACCTACTTTATTTTAACTAAAAAACGTGCAATATCTATGGCTCCTAAACATTTTCAAGCAGAAGCTAAAAGTATAATAGCATATAAATTAAAAAATATTAGAATTGTTTCAGTTTGTGATGATTGTAAAAAAAGCATTGAAAAGTTTAATCAAGTATTTAATTAATTTGTAAATTTAAAATAATTGCTTCCAACTTGAATATTATACCACTTTTGCCATTCAGTTATTTTAATTATGCTTTTTTGATACCCTTGAATTAATTGTTTATCAGTTTGAATATCTTCAACAATAAACATAGCAGGCGGTCTGCTCATAGGAATAGTAATATATTTCACTTGAGCAGCACAGCCTACTAAAAAAATAAATAGGAACAGGAGAACCCAAAATCTATATTTCATTTTATATTATTAATCCCTTTTTGTCTATATTTTTTAATCATTTTATTATTTCCTTTACCTCCGTATATTATTGATTTGTAAAGCTGTTATAGTAGTCATTGCTTATAGTTATAACAGCTTCTATATTCACATCGATTAATCTGTTATCTTCCAAACTATCTATTATTTTTGTAGAATTGCTGTAGCTTTTTAATATTTCTAACTTATCATTTTGAAACTGAAGCTCTTTATATAAAACTTTATTAGTCATCTCCAAATTATCAATATGCTCTTCTAAGTTATCTATAGTGTTTTCATAATTTTGAATAGTATTCACAAATATTAAAACTACTATAAAAATCGCTAAAATAAATAAAGCAATATAAGTCCATTTACTGCCTAATATTTTTAATAAAAAGCTCATTTTTTAATCATTTCCCATCTATTATATTTTTGATTATCTATTAATTTATTAGAAGCATCATAATCTTTTAATATATCTTTTATATCTTGAAACTCTTTTGTATATACATCTCTTGCTATCATTTCATCACAAAATAAAATTAAATGATTTATGTCTTTATCCATTTTTAATATCTTCCTTAATTTCATTTTTTATATTTTTAGCTTTATACATATTTTGTATAAATATAGAGGCATCTATTGGAAACAAGATGAAAAAGCCTGCTATTGCTATAAATAATAATCCTTTACAATCATCGCTTGTAAGAGGGGCTTGTTTTATTATGCTTTGATAATGATACTCAAAAAATATAAAAGCTACTATCAATAATTTTAATACATTGCTTATGCTTTTTGCTTTATGTTTTATCATTGATTTACCCCTTTTCAAAAAATGTTTTTAATATAAAATACAAAGCTCCTCCTATCACTGTAAGATTTGTTATTACTTGAGCTATACCGCTTAAAATATTTTTTGTATTAATAAAGCTTCTCATATTTATATTATCTTTAAGTTCATTTTTTATGTATTTTATATCTTCTTTAATCTCTTTTATGTCTTTATCCATTATATCTAAACGCATATCTATTTCTTTTTGATGTGTTTTACTGACATTGATATATTCTTCCATTTCTTCTACTTCAGTAATTAAGCCATTACCATTTCTATTGCCATCTTTATTTAATCCAACTCTTTGAGCTATGGATATTACTAAACCATGTAAATCTTCAGGGTTCATTAGATTTCCTCTATAGTAAGTTTGAAGTTTTCTATTCCATATTTTTCAAAAAGTAAAAATAAATCATTAATAGCTTTTGTACTATTACCAATTTTACCATTATTTCCATTGATATAACCGCATAAAATACAACCTAAAGTATCTTGAGGGGAATTTCCTATATGTATTAATATTCTTCTTTTATTGTGATTTTCTATAGTATTAGACATAACCCATACAGCTATGTTTTTTTTATTAGTTCCATCTTTTATTTTTTCTAAATGATTTGCTTTTTTCCAATAATCATATTTAATAGCTAAACCTGAATTAGTGCTTGAAGAAGTCCATCTTAAATAATAAACGCCAGCTAATATTCTTCTATCTGTTCCGCTTATATGTGTGCTTGTACCCCCATTTTCTAAAGTAAAGCAACTAAAAATATTTTCGCCTTTCTCATTATATACACTTAAATTACCTACTGTAGAAGTTTCAGCTTTTTTATTATCATCATTCTCATTCTTTTTTACATTATCATATTCTTCTTTTCTTTGTATAACTATATTAAGCATATATAACCTCCAAGTTTTTTATTTTTATTATAAATATTTTTTTTTATAAATCTTGGATTTTATTCCAAGATTTATTTTTTTTATTATGTTAAAAATTATCTAAAATCAAATAAATAATAGAATCAGGATTATGGAAAAAATAATAAAAAAAAACATAGAAATAAAAATAAAGATTTATGGTTTTAATTATTGTTCTAAAGATTGTCCTTTATCTAAACAAAATACTTGTTTACTTCCTCTATGTACACAAAGCAGTAATTTAGCAGAAATTAGAGAAGAAAATAGGGAAAAACATTTATTTTATAGAACTAATGAATGTAAAAAAATTTGTAAATTAAAATGTTTAAAAAATAATGCTAGAAGTTTTCTTTATCAAATACCTATAGACAGTTTTTATGAAATCGCTTATCGTTCAACCAATATTAAAGAGGCAGCTAAAATGTTAGGCACTTCAGAAGCGAATCTAAAATGGTTTTTATATAATAAAATTATAGACAAAAATCCAGAGAGAAGAAATGAAAGAATATTAAGGATATGTGCTTTTTTTGATGGACAAAACGATGCTAGAAAAGATAAATTAAAAATAAAAAATGATTAAATAATGATAAACTAACTATTGTATAAATCTTTTTTTATTATTTACTGTATCATTTTTTTTATGAGTACAATTGAATATAGAGAAATGATACAAGGTCTTATAGAAGGGACTTTAAAATCTCCGCAAATCTATGAGGAAAGTTTTTATATAAAATTAAGAATTACAGGTACTGGTATAACAGAAAGATATAAAGAAGATGAAAATGGAGATGTTTTACTTGACAATAACAATAACCCTATAACTTATAAAATAGATAGATTGGAGGAAGATTTTTTATCAGATGAATTTTTAAAATCTTGTATTGGAATACCTGTATTAATAGAACATCCAGAAAGCAAACTTTTGAATGGTGAGAATTACAAAAATCATGTGGTAGGAACAATAGTACAAGCATATATAAAACCAGAAGTAAAAGAAGTTTGGTGTATTGCTAGAATATATGACCCTGAAGTACTAAAATTAATTAATGAAGGTTTGAAATCTACTTCTCCTGCCATAAAAACAAAAAATATTGAAAATAAAAATGATACAATAAAAGAAAAGTTTGAATATATAGATCATTTAGCTTTAGTAGTTGATGGTTATTGGGATAACTACAGCGAAAAAGCCATTCAAATAGATAGTCTTAAAAAAATAGTACCTAATTCTAATAAAAATATAACAACAAAAAAGGAGGATAAAATGCCTGAAGAATTAGAAAAAAAAGAAGAAATCAAGGAAGAAGTAAAAAAAGATGAAAGTATGGAAGATATTGAGAATAAAGAAACTGAAAAGATAGCTTCTATTGAAAATAAGTTAAATATGCTTATTTCTATGCTTTCTGAAAAAAATGAAGATGTAAAAGAAGATGGAGTAGAAGGAGACCCTGAAGCAATGGCAACAGAGCAAAAACAAGGGGCAACATTAGATGATATTGCTTCAAAACTAGATCAACTTATAGCACAATTTGCTAAAAAAGATGAAAAGGAGGAAGAAACTGATATAAATGAGGAGCTTTCAAAAAAAGAGATAGTGGATGATGCCGAAAGGCACCTACTCGGTGAAGATGAAACTATTGAAGAGGAAGAAGAAAAAAGGACTATAGTTGATTCTGCTTATGATCTAGCCTCTAAATATAAAGAGGATGGAGTAAAGTTTGTAAAAGAAAGAAATAATGATACTAAATGGTCTTATATTTTTAGATTCTTACAAATCAATAAACATTTAGTTGCTGATAAGTTCCAACATCTATTAAAAACAAACAATGGACAAATTGAAAAAGGTAATTTTGCTTTAGCAGTAGATGCTATGAAAAGTATAAGAGCTAGTCTTAAGATAAAAGAAGAGCAGAAATTGGAAAAAATAGGCAAAAGTCCTGTTTGTGTTTTTGATGATGGTAAAACAAGAAGATTTAAAAATGTATTTTAAAAAATGGAGGAAAAAATATGCCTAATATATATCAAGGAAATACTGGTTTAGGAAAAGGGGAAGCCTTTTTTCCTGCTACAGGGGTAGCACTATGTGGATTTTCACAAAATCAATATAACGTTTCAGCTACTACATTACAAGCTAAAATAGGAGATTTAGAGCCTAATACATTACTCCCTTGTACTCCTGTGATAATCAATAATGATAATGCAGAAGCAAATGGAACAGGTAATATGACAGGGTTTAATCCAAAAACTTTTGTTATTAGTAAAGCAGCAGCTTCAGCAAGTGATGTAATAGACGGCTTTATACTTGAAAGTCCTCAAAATATAGTTGACAGTTCAGGAAATGCTGGACTTCCTTTAGAGCATGGAGTAGTACCTATAGCAAAAATAGGAAGCGGTATAGAGGTATTTTTGCCTTGTAATGCTAATTTAGTAAATGTAGCACTTTCTACTGCTTTATACTGGGACACAACTAATAAAGAAATAACAACTGTAAATACTGGTACATGTGCCCTTACAGGCGTTAAGCTTCTTTCTTCTGTAGTGAATGGCAAAAGAAGAAAACTTAATACTAATACTGTAGAATGGGAAGATTGTACTTGCGTTTTAGTAAAACTATAAAAAATTAATTAAAAGGAGCAAATATAAATGAGTATAATGAATTTTGAAAGAATATTTCCGCATGCGGTTGACCCAGATGTAGCACCAATTCTTTATGAACCAATAGATTATAATGCTGCTATAGGAAAAAGAACTAATTATGGAGAGCTTGGAGTTGATGTATTATATAAAATGGTTGTTGATAATGTAAGCGGTAATACTGTAGTTGGCGGTTCATCTGTATGGAGAAATGATATATTAGAAAATGACGGCTCTTTTAGACAAATGGCTATACCTTATTATAGTGTACAAACCTCATTTGATATAAATGCTAAAGAAGAGGCTAAATTTGCAAAAATAATGCCTAGTAAAAGTATAGTTGATTTCAAAAAATCTATAAGTTTACAATCAATGGCACAAAGAAGAGCTCATATAGTATTTTTTGGTGCAGATGCTTCTGAAGCACAAGGGCTATTTAATGCTTCTAGTGAAACTGTATCTTTACCTGAAGATAGTGCTAGTCATAGTACTTTGACATCATATATACCTGGAGAATTATTAGAGTTTTTAGTTTCTCAAATAAGAGTTGTATCTGATTTGTCTTACAATATGCTAAGACCAACTGTTATAGTTGCTCCAATTAATGCTATAAACTTTTTGAAAAGTAAAATAGTTCCTTTAACAAATTATCAAGAAAAAGGAGCTGGTACTTCTTCAATAGCTCAAGTGTTTGAAAATGTAGTTTATGATATGAATGGTATGAAAGTACAATTTGTACCTTGTTCATATATGGCAGGTAAAGGAGCAGGCAATACAGATGTAATGCTTATAATCAATCCAGGAGTTGAAGTAAAAGAAGAAAACAGAGATTCTAGTGCTTATTTCAATAACTTTGGCAATAATGGATATGTTAATACATTTATGGATGATGCTCTTGAATTAGAGGAATACACAAATCCAGCAATGTATCAATGTACTGAATGGGTAATGGAATCTATTTATACTCCAGGATATACTGTTAGAGCTGATGCTATTAGAAGTATAGAGTATAAATATGGTGAATAAAAGAGGGAGAAATAATGAGTTATACAATAGAAGTTAGCAATGCTACTAGACAAAATAGAGATTTACCTTTAAGAAGAGTAGATTCTAAAGGGGATGGGTATATTCAAAATATTAAAATCCCTGCTTATGCTTTAAATCATAAACTTACTTTTGACAGTGAAGATGAATACAAAAAATGGTATAAACAGTATGAAGAACTTTTGTCTGGTGCATATGCTATTATAAAGATTGGTAAATCAAGCGGACATTCATTGGAAAAGCAGAATAAAGATATTGAAAAAGAAACAGCTGAAAAATTAAAAAAAGACCAGTCAAAAATAGAAAATACAGATAAAGATGCTGGGCTTAAAGTTGAAGTGGAAAAAATGTCTAAAGACGGAGATAAAAAATAAATGGCTTTAGATTGTTATTCTTTAACTTATGATTCTTTTTTGAAGTGGGCTTTAATAAAAGAGCCTACTTTAAAAGAGAAAAAACCTCTAAATGAATTACCCGAAGATATAACACCAAGCGGAATAAGTGATTACACTTATCAGCAGACAACTATAGCTTTTAAAGAGGCATTGAATAGATGTGCCTCTTTGAAGCGATATATGCGTGATTTTAATTATATTAATTTGATTTTTAATTACGCATTACATATATCAATAGTTAGTTCAGCTTTTGAGATAAAAAAAGATGATGACACCGAAGGCGGACAGACGTCAGGCAATATATGGAATGAGCCTACAGAGCCTTTACAAAAACTCTATGTTCAATATTCAGTTTATGACAGTACAGCAGGTATACTTACCTCTACATCAAGTGGAGGTTATTCTTCATCAGTTAGTTTGCCTAAAAGTTTAACAGAAGGAGATTTAGAAACTTCTTATTTGTTAAGTACACCATATGGAGTTCAAGCAGAGATATATTTTGAGCAAGTAAACGGAATAATAATATAATGGACGCATTAGAAATTCTTAGTTTTTTAGAAAAAGATTCTATTCATAACAATGCTTCAAATTATTATGATGAAAGCGGAAACACTAAAACAGTTTATGAGATAGCTGTTGAACTTGAAGAGAAATATAGTGTAGTAACTCTTTTTTTACAAAAGTATAAAGATGATATTTCTTTTTTTATTGCTAAAGAAAAAAGCTATGCTCTTTTACATCCTGAAGAAAGCGATAATTCAAATATAGTTATAGCGAATCATATAAAAGGATTATGGCTTGACTTTATGGAAAAAGGCGAACACGGAATAGTTACTATAAGAGCTAGAAAAACAGGCACAGTCGGACTTATTGATACAGGTGAATATTATCAAAGTATGGAAATTAATTATAATGGCGAAAGCAGTAATGAAGGACTTAATTATTTTAGCTAAAGGATTTTAATAATGAGTGAAGTTTATTCAGTTGTGTTTGATTTAAGTGCTTTAGAGAAAGCATTTAAATTGTCAGAAAAGATTAAAAATAATTTAAGCGGTTTTCAAGGATTCTCAAATAGAACTTATAAAAAAGACTCTTCAGATTTTTCTCAAAATATAATTGATTCTAATAAAGGATTAAAAGAGCAAAATAAGCTTCTTGGTGTTAGCTTACAAAAACTAAACCTAATGAGATTAGTTTCAAGTAAAATAAAATGGGGAGCTTTAGCAGCGGCAGGCTTACCTATGGCTGGTATTACAGCAGGAATTGCCTCAATGAATGGAACTTTAGCAACTAATACAAGGGCTAAAAATACAGGACTTACTTTTGGAGAATCTAATGCTTTAAACTTCGCAGGAAAAATGACAGGTTTAGGTGAAGATACATTAATATCTTCTATAGAAGGGCTTACTACTTCATTACAAGATTATTCTAAATGGGGTAATTTTGCTAGTTTAGGGCTTAATGCTAGAGATTTACAAAATAAAAATCCTGTTGAAGCTTTATTTTCTGTACTTGATAACATGAAAGATAGTAATTTGCCTCAATATATGAAAAAACAAATTGTTGATAATTTAGGAATACCTTTTGATAATTTTAAGTTTGTACTTAAAGAAGGCACAGGAGAAATAGAGAAATATTTTAAAGAAGGTATAGGAATGTTTGGAGGCAAGAGTGGTAAATCATTAATGGCAGGAGAAAGGGCTTTAATTCGTTTTACAACTGTATTAAAAGATATTTCACAAAATATAGGAGGCAAAATCGCCCCTGCTCTTACTACTAGCTTAAAATTAGTTACTCCATATATTTATAAATTAGCTGATAGTTTTACTTGGCTTTTATGTAAAGTATTTAACAAGAAAAACTTAGATATGATTTCTGGGGCATTTGATAATAGATTATATAAAGAATTATCAGGATATGCAACAACTATATTTAAAGGTATATTTGAAATTTGGGAGACCATAAGCCCTGATTTATTTAAAATGATTACTTGGTTTAGGATTAATATTTTGCCGCCATTAAAAAAATTTATTCATAATATAGTAGACGAATTTAAATATCTATATAATAAATTAAAGCCTATTATATATCCAATAGTTAAATTTTTTGGTGATTTAGCTAAAACTTTTTTAAATGTTATGGCAGATAATACTGGAAATAATGCTGAAGTTAGCCCTTTAAAAACTTTAGTTGATTTATTAGTTTCAGTATTAACTCCAGTATCGAACGCATTTAAAACTATGTCTCCTATTGTAAAAGGATTAGCTGATGTCTTAAGTACTACTTTTAAAATTATTGATGGAATTACAAAACCTTTTATAGAAGTTTTGGGCTTTATAAATAATAAAAATTGGGGAGGTTTATGGAAATGGTTTACAGCTGAAAATAAAATAGAAACATCAAAAGATATGAAAGATGCTATGAATAGAAATACTGCTATAAGCGGTGTTGCTGAAGCTTGGAGAAATTACTATAATGATGAAAATAGTTTAAAAATATTACTTGATGCTATGAAAAATAATCAATTAAGTAAAAAAGAAAGAAAAACATTATGGGGATATTTAGGAAATAATGCTTCTAAATATGGATTAAAAAAAGAAGATTTTAATATTGATGATGGTATAATAACACCTAATAATCAAGTAATAAAAACTAATCCTAAAGATTATATTATTGCTATGAAACAGCCTCAGCAATTAGCATCTGCTTCTGTATCAGGCGGCGGCACATATACAATTAATATTAATGCTAATGTACGAAATGATAATGACATCAGACAAATAAAAAACGAACTTGAAAGATTAATAAAATCTTTTAATTCTAAAAGGTAATTATTAGTATTTGTAAACACTAAAAACAACAATAAACTAACTATAGTATAAATCTTTTTTAATCCTTTCTTCTTATAATAAAACAAATGGCTAATAAGAAAACTCAAGAAAAATATCATATACCTTTTATGATAAATAAGTTCAAAGAATATATAAATAAAAAACATTCTCAATATCCTACTTTTGAACAGATTTATTTACAAAATAATTGGGTTAAACAAAGTGTACATAGAATATTGAAAAGTGAAACAGGAAAAGAAATAACAGAAGATACTCTCACTTTTTGGTACACTAAATTAAAAGAAAAACAAAGAAAAATGATTATAGAAAAAATATATAACAATAAATCAGTTCAAGGACTTCTTTTTTTAGCTAAGTATTGTCATGGTATAGGAATTGAGAAAGAAAATGAAGAATCAAACAGTTCTACTGAACTTGATTATAAATTACAACTTTTGAGGCATGACATAGAATTATTCTTTCAATTAGCGAGAAAAGAGAATATAGACCCTACTAAAAAGTTTGTACACCTTGAAGGCGGAAGAGCAGGCGGAAAAAGTGAGCAAGTAGCAAGATATGTTATATTAAAAGCTCTTGAGAGAAGAACGGCAGGCTCTTTGCTTTGCGGTCGTGAAGTTCAAAAATCTATTGAGACATCAGTTAAACCGCTTCTTGAAAGAATAATAAAACTCTATCATCTTGAAAATTATTTTAATATCACAAAACAAGAAATACTTTCAAAACATAACAATGTACGTATAATTTTTATGGGGTTAAAAGAGGCTTCTTCAGATGCATCAGACACATTAAAATCTACAGACCTTTTATTTTTGGCTTGGGTTGAAGAAGCACAAAGTATTTCAGAACTTTCACTTGAAAAATTAATACCGACTGCGGCAAGGGTTGAAGATTATCAAATAGTATTTACATACAATAGACATAGACAAAACACTATAATTTATGATTATTTTTTTAATGAAAATGTTACCCGAGAGCGTCAATTATTGACACAGCATATAAATATAAACTATTATGACAATAAGTTTAATTCTCCAGAGCTTATTTCTTTAGCAGAACTTGATAAAGCAACAAACCTAAAAAAATGGAAATATATTTGGAATGGAGAACCGCAGACAGAGTTTGACGGAGCTTTATGGACTTATGAATAGATAAAAGACTTAAATCTTAATATATCTTATGATAAAGATAATTATGTAAGAAGAATAATAGCAACGGACCCTGCTACAAGCTCTAAAGATTTTAATAACGAATATGGTATAACTGTACTTGGTATCACTCATGAAGGATATGTTCATTTAATAGCTGATGTAAGCGGACATTATACTGCTTCAGAATATGCGAAAATGCTTGTAAAAACTTATTTTAATTATGAATGTGAGGCAGTTGTTTATGAAGAAAATCAAGGCGGCGACCATGTAGCTAATACAATATTAAGTGAAAGTAAAAGCGTTCGTTTGATACCTGTAAGAGCAATACAAAGTAAATATTTAAGAGCTTTACCTGTAGCTAATCTTTGTTCTCAAGGTAAAGTGTATTTCTTAAAAAGTTTTCCAAAATTAGAAAATCAAATGCTTTTACTTACTATACAAGGCTATCAAGGAGAGCAAGGAGAAAGCCCGGACAGACTAGACAGCTTTGTATGGGGTGTTTATGAATTATTAGGTTTGAAAGATGTTAATTCTATAGATGTTTACTTTAAAAGAGCTTGGTTTAAGTATATTGATGATATTGATAGAGAATACAATATTACAAATAAAATTGCTTATTATAGTTATAAAGGCAGTAAAAGCGTATTTATTCTTCTTGATTATTTCTATACTAGAGATGGATTAAAACAATTCCAGCATTTCTTAATTAAAGATATAAAAGTAGCTGATACTAATGAAATAGCAGAAAAAACTAAAAATTATATAAGCAATGTTAATTCAATAATCGCTTTTGATAATGAGAATATAGACTTTAGTTGTTTGAATAAAAGAAATATAGAAAGAATAGAAATAGAAAAACTAAAATTAATAGACTATGCGGCATATTCAATGCCTTATATACAAAACAAACTTATATACATAGAAAAAAATCAGGAACTTGAAAGAACTATTATAGATAATGTTTGTCAATATATTCCTGAAGAAGTAAAAGAAAATATTATTTTAGAAACATTACTTGAACTTATTTACTATGAGTATGAAGGAGAGAAAATACCATGAGTACCTTTAATGACACTCAAAATCAAATATTGCCTTACAAAGAATGTAAAGATATTTATAGAACTACAACACTTGGTAAAAGAATAGTAGAAGGACTTCCAAACTTTGCTATGAGTACCCAACGTGAAATAGATATACATAAAGCACCGCCTGAGGCAATAGAAAAGTTCAAAGAAACAGCCGCTGAAATGAAACAAGATGAAGCGATAAAAAAGACTATATATAATGCTCGTATATATGGTACTGGGGCATTATATATTGCTATGTATAATGAGGAAGAATATAAAGATGATTTTACTACAAAACCAACTTTTGAAGATGCTTATAAATATAAAATAAAGTTTACTGTATTTGACCCTCTTAATATAAGCGGTGCAAGAGTAGATTTAGACCCTCTTTCATTTCATTTTTTGGAAGTTGTTGATATACAAGTAAACTCTAAGAAAATACCTAAAAAAAGAATAGCTATAAGTCATGCTTTAGAGCCTTTATATTTAGATACAAGAACTTCATTAATTCCTTATTCTCCGCCTTCAGTATTTTACAATATGGTAGAATTATTAAAACAATATGATGATGCCATTAAATCAATAGGAGATTTACTTTATAAAGCTGGAGCAATTATTTATAAATATCCTGTTAAATCTAAACTTACTGGTGTTACATTAGATGCTATTACAGCCTCAGGCAATATTTTAGAACAAAAAAGAAGCGGAGAGGTTATTTCTATTTCAAACGACAGTACTGTTGAAGATTTTCCTATTGCTAATTTGAATGGTCTTATAGACAGTATTAATAAACTTGAAGATGATATAACAAAAGCATTATCAGATACTCCTGTTAGTATTTTATTTGATAGGAATTTATCTAATGGTTTTAGTGAGGGAGATAAAGATAAAGAGACTGTAATATCAACAATAGAAAGTTTTAGAGAAAATAAACTCACTCCTTTATACAATCTTACTGATTATTATATTATGCTAAAGGCTTGGGACCGAGCTTTTATTGATGAAATGCGTTATAAATACAGCGAATATGAAGATAAAACAGATAATGAAATATTTAGAAGTTGGTCTGAAAATTTTAAATTTAAATATGGTAATTTGTTTCCTGAACCTGAAAGCGTTATTCAAGATAATAATGCTAAAAAACTTGATAATTTACTTAAAGCTCAGCAATTAGGAGCTAATACTGCGGACTTACAGGAAGAGCTAAACGAAAGCGAAATATTCAAAAATGAAATGGAATTAAACCCTCAAAATATGGGAGGGCATAGGAAACGAAGATGATGAAGAAATGTTTGATTATAACAATATCAATAGTGAAATAAAAGCAGACTCTGACGCTTACAGCGGGTAGTCGCCTAATTTCAAAGAATAAGAACATCCAAGAGACGAAGACGGAAAGTTTGCCAAAGGCACGCAAAGCGAAAAAGAAAGCGAAGAAAGTAGAAAAGAAGAAAATAATATAGTGATATAGTATTACTAGAATTATCTGACGAAAAAGAAAATTATGAAATAATTAATTACCATATAATCAAAAATAGACAACGAGAACAAAAAGAAAAATTAGATAAAATTATAAAAAATAGCTAGAATGGGAGGACAGCCTGTCCATAACTAGTATGGGATTCCCTCCATCGTATCAATTTAGTAAAAACTAAATATCACGGCAGGCGAGGCTGATTTTCTGCAGTTCATTCTAGCTTTATAAATATAGTTTAACAAAGTTTTTATGAGAAGTCAATAAAAATATGAAAAATAATTAATAACATACAACAATAAACTAACTATCGTATAAATCTTTTTTATTTCTTTGTTTTATACTATAGTTATGATTAGCTTATTTGATACAGCAAAAAGAATATTAAAGTCTTTCTTTGATGACAATTTATTTAGCATTAATAATATTTTATCAAAAACAGCCATTGAAGCTCTTGTAAGGGCAATAGATAAAGGAATAAAAAAAGATTATGATAAGGTATTAAAAAGTGTAAATAAAGAAGTACGTTCTAAATTAAAAAATGAATATAATCAATTTATAAAAAAAGGCATATTTCAAACTGCTTCAGGTATACAGAAATATAAAATAGAAGATTTAAAGCCTGATTTCAAAAAAGAATTAGAAAGAAGAATAAATGTTTCATTATCATATATAATCACTCAAGACCAAAACACGATAGAAGAAATAAAAAATAGACTTATGAACTTTGCCTCAATACCTCACAATAATAAAAACTTAGAAGAATTGGAGTATGATTTTTGGAATGATGTAATACCTGCTAATACTAAAAAGAATTATAAGACTAATAAGTGGCAGAATATGATAATTAGAGATCAGCAACATAAACTCGTTTCTAATATGACATACATTACAGCAATGAAAAATAATGCTATAGGCTTTATTTGGAAAAACAGAAAAGATATAAGAGTTGTAGGCAATCCATCAGGACTTTATCCTAATGGAGCAAATAAAATGCATAATGACCATTGGAAACGAGAAGGTAAACTATATTTATTTAGAGATAGTGAGGCACTCAAAAAAGGATTAATAAAAAAGACTAAAGATGTTCAGTACGCTGATGAAATTGAGGACGGACTTCCGGGCATACCTATAAACTGCCGCTGTACTATGCGTTTAATTTACAGGTTATACGAAATACCTGCTGAATATAAAAATATAATAACAGAAAAAGGAAAGGAGCTAGCCTAATGGAAAATAATATAAAAAATAAAAAAGAAAAAATACTTAGAGATTTGGCTGATTATTTAGAATCATTAAAAGAAAAATACAAAATACAAGAAGAAGATTTTAATAAGATTATGGTGTTCATAATTGAATTTATTTTGGCATCGCAAGGTATTGAAATAACAGAAAAATTGATAGAAATGGTAAAAAAAGATTTTAAGGAGCTTTTTTAAATGGCAGGCGATAAAACTAAATTATTAAAGAAAGCCTCAAAAGAGTTTACATCAAAAACAGTTCCCTGTGTCTGTTATAGTGCCTCAAAGATTAATTTAGAAAACGGATTTTGCTATATTTTGATAGATAAAACTAAAAGCAAAATAATTAAAAACATAGCAATTCATTCTAATAAAAATAGAGAAATGACTTTATCAGGGCAAATAGATATAGGAGAATATATTATACAAACTCCTGTTTCATTAAGTGATTCTTTTAAAGAAACTCCTGAGCTTTTTATTTTAAATTATGAGAATAATTATTTTATGGTTCATTCTTTAATAGGATACAATAAAGAAACAGACCATTATGATTATAGAGCAGAGATATTACAGAATAAAAATAAAAGTTTTATAGTTTATGATATTACAGAAATAAACAGCAATTTATTAAACAACTCAATGTCGCTTTGGATTTATAATAAAGATAGATTGAATATACCTATTTATCCGTCATATTTAAGTCCTATTAATCTTGAAACTCCTTATTTAAGTGTAGAAGTAATTGACACTAAAGGGCTTTCAATGCCAACATATAGTAAAGAAAATAATAATAATTATGTGGGGCAATGGAAACAAGACACTATAAGACTTCATTTAATAAATGCCAAAACTGAAGCACAGCAGGAATTAGCATATAACATACAAACATTATCACAGAATTATAATGAAAATGTGTTTGGAGTAAATGATTTTATTAATTTCAAAAGTGCTTCTGATGATAGACAAAAAGGCTTTGGAATAGTAAGCAATAAAGCTATAAGTGATTTTAAAATAAATTATTATCAAGAAACGTTAACAAATGATGCTGTAATTGAATTAATAAAAAGCATAATAGTTCAAGTAAATAAACAACAAATAACTTTATTTAATTTAGAAAATGTATGTGAAGATAACAATAAAAGGATGAAAGCGAGTACGAGCTAAACAGTAAACTTGTTTGCTGTTTACTATAAGGCGAGTACGAGCATAACAATAAAGGAGGAAATAAATAATGGCTAGACCTAATCCGTTACAACCTGTTATAGTTAATGTCAAAACTTTAGGTGTAAATGTACCAGAAAATTACACTAGAGTTTTTGGTATTGTTAGCTATGGAGACACTAATTTAGAAGCAGGTACATTAAAGACTATATCAAAAAGTGAAATAGCAGATTTAGAATTAAAAGAAGGCTCATATACTGAAAGTTTTTTGAACTCTTTCTTTACTAATAATGCTATGGGGCAAATTAATGTTTTAGAAACAAAAACTGTACCAAATATTAAGCAGTATGCAGTAGGTGATTATTATGTAGATGGAAGTCAAGCATATAAATGCTTACAAGCAGATACTGCCACAAGCGAAACAGACTTAAAACCTATCAAGCTTTCTGAAGTAAGCTATTGGGAAGAAACATCAGACCCAAAAAATTATGAAGTTGATGATTTATATGTTAATACTCAAGGCGAGACATACAAATGTATTCAAGCAGATGTAGCAGTAAGTTCTACAAATTTGACACCAACTAATTTATTAGAAACAACATATTGGACAAATATAACAAGCGAAATAGTTTCTCAGGCTGTGAAAGTTTTAAGTGATTTTGTAGCAAGCGGAGAATTAAGAGTATATGAATGGGCTTGTCCTACTTCTTTTTATGATAATACTGATTTTATCGCTTTAGTAAAATCTTATTCTGGAATTACAGCAGGACAATATTTTAGTTTGGAGCTTCCTGAAGGCACAGACCCAAGTACTGATGAAACATTTGCTTTATATATACAGAGTAAAAGTTTTGCTCCTGTTTATCCATCTTTAGTAGAAGGAGAAAGCTCTAATGGTGCTATTGTTGGAATAAAAGCAGGAAATCTATATAATTTAAGTGTAAGTAATCCTCTTTCACTTCTTCAATGGAAAACTGTATATGGAATAACACCTAGAGATAGGCTTTCTAATTCTTTGGTAGATGCCTTAAATGAAAACGGCTGTAGTTGGATAGGTTCATTAAACAATAATACAGTTGTTTTAGGAGGCATGGTAGCAGATGGTCAAAATTAGGAATCTTATTTTGCTTTAGATACTTTTATTTTTAGATTAACTGTAGATATTGCCTCAATGATGATACAGGCTTCAAATAATCCTTTACAAAGCATATCTTTCAATCAAAATGGAATAAATATTATCAAAAATAAGTTAGTAGCTATAAGCAATACTATGCTTAGTTTTGGAGTATTAGACAATTTCGGTTCAGATTATGACACTAATACAAATGCTATATTAAATACAGGAGAATGGTCAGCAATTGATTTTGCAACTTATAAAGCTAATCAATATCAGGACTGGAAAGATGGAATATATAATGGTGCTTCTTGTTATGTAACTATAAGACATTTTGTATTACAAATAGTACCAAGTATAACAAAAGAATAAAAAAACAAGTGAGAAAAAACCAAATAGTAAATTTATTTACTATTTACTTATAGGTTTTTTCGAACATAACAATAATAGGAGTTAGTTTATGCTACAATTACCAAGCTACTTAGAAAGATTTATAAATAAAGCAGTTACAAGTTTAATATTTCCAGATGATCCAGATTTAAACCTTACTGCTTTTGACATGGGAGAAGATGCGGCTTCAATGAGTATAGATGAAGAAACAGTAAAAAGATTAAAGGTTAATTTTGGAGATGTTGGAGCAGTAGAAATGGCTGTACCTGTTACAATTAATGTTTCAATTATTAAAGTAGTAACACCAGCAGAAACTTGGAGAAAAAGAATATTTACAAATGGACTTGTTCAAGGTGCTAATAGAACATGTATATTTACAGATGATGTAGGAAATGAATATAGTATATTCGCATGTACTTTATCTATGGGTGAAGTATCAGCTAATGCTTCAAGTCCTGTTTATAATTTTACAGTTAAAGGAACTTTAGCAGTAAATACAGACCTATATGGTATTTTAATAGGATGATAAGGAGGGTTTATGGATAATGCTAAAATAGATTATAATACTGCCAATATAGTTTTTCCTATCAATACACCTAATGGCGAAATTAAAGTATTTATTCCTCCTGTTAGTAAAGAAGAGGTAAAATCAAATGCTTTAGTGCTTGGAAACTTTGCGGGTTATATTGATAATATTAATTCAGCAGTTTTATTGACAGATTATGACGTTTATATTAATGAAATAATAGAAAAGCTTGCTAATGAAAAATATAACAGCAATGATTCTAAATATAAAAAATACATAGATGACAGTAAATTAAAAATTACTGCTATGCTTGAACGCTCTATTACCGCAGGATATTATTTTAAAGATAATGAGGTAAAACCATTAAATAGTATTGATGGCGAGGCAAAAGATATTATAAAGGCTTCTTTGCTTTTTTTTATAGTAATACTCCGTTATATAAAACCTCATTTGAAAATAGAAGAATGGGAAGAGAGAATGAAAGCAATATCTCTAACTTTTACATCATCAACTGTTACGGAGTGGAAGAATACTTTTATGACACAATCACAAACCTCAGAGACTTCAGAGGTATAGGGCTTCATATTTATAAAAATGGAAAAATTGAAAGGATTCCTATTGAAAACAGTATTGCTGATTTTCTTTTTAGGTTTCCTTTAGATTATTTCAAAGATTATATAAATATATATTTTAGTGATGAAGTAAAAAAAGACTTAAAAAAAGAAGGTATAAAAAATTATAATAGTTTAATTCATTATTTGAGAAAAAGTTTTTAAGGAATATTGAAAAATGCTAATACAAAGTTTGCTTGGGTCTGTTTCTAGTTTGAATAAAAATACTGCTTTTAGTTTTCAGTCTATAACAGCAAAATACAATAATTTTGCCGTTATTTTACCTGATACAGTTAGTATTATGAATGGATATGTTAGTCCAATTGATTTGCCTCTTCCTTTAGTAGGTTTTGAAGTTAGCTATAATGGCGATATTCCTTTTTTAGTTAATGAATATTCAGAATATCCTTATTTAAATAAGCAATTATTAATAGAAGGAGCTGTGAGGCAGAATGCTGATTTTTCTGTGATACTTCATAATATAATCACTTCTGCTAATCCTTGGACTGTTCAAAATATAAAAAATCAAATATTTGTAGATGCTTTAGAATATTATGTACAACAAGGCGGCACTTTTAATATTCTCACTCCTTGGGGTGATATTAAATATGCTGTTTTGGTAGGATTATATGGTATTGAAAATGAAGTAGCACAAAAAGGTATTTCATTTAGACTAGATTTAAAAACACTAATTCCTGTTTATAAAAATGAAACTGATAAATTAGTAAGTAAATTAAGCAATTATATAACAGGAGCTATTATATGACACTTCTACAATCTTTTTCTTTTACTATAAATACAGAAGGTAGTTTTGCTGAACAATATCCTGATTTGAGAAGAGGAGCATATACTCAAAAAATAACAATTAATGATAGTTCCTATACATTCAAAATATTTCCTAACTTTTATATGGAGAATGTAGAAGTATCTATATTGAATGAGGCAGAAGAAACTATAATTAGCAATATACCTTTTAATATTACTGAAAATGTAAATTATTTAATAGGAGATATTTCATTTAATAATTATAAGTTAATTTATAATATGAAGAAACAGCAATTTGAGCTTTATTCAGTTGTTTAATAAAACACATAGATTATATTAAAAAAAATAATAATAAAGTGTTGACATATTGGGTTATCTGAACTAATATTAATATGCTATATAAATATAATTAATTAATTATATTTGTAATTGATTAATTATATTTATATATTAATAACCGAGTATATAATAAAAAATTATTAGGAGAAAAAACATGATAAGGAAAAAACTCAAATACTTTTAAGTCTAAAATTTCTAAAGAAATAAATCAATATAAGAAGAGATAGAAATTTTTTAAAAAAGCATTCAGTTACATTATATTAATAATGTAATTTGTAAGGAGCTATGATATGAGTTTTAATGATCTTGCTATAAAAAATTCTATCGGATGTAGTAAAGTTGGTATTATATTTAAAACAAAAGATCATAATATACATAAAAAAAACCTTCATTTTTATATATCTTATATAAAAGAAAATGATAGAATTTATTTATGTTCTTTAGATTTCAATGCCATGACTTCATTCGATTTAGATACTATTAAAAAATATAAAGATAAATATAATAATAATGAAAATATGTTTCTTTCAATTTTTCAAATAGAGATTTTTAAACATATTCATGAATTAACAAAAGAATATGTTTATTTTTATAAAAATAATTTTGAAGATAAAAAAACAATGAAATCATTTATAAAAAAAGCACATCTTTCATTATGGAAATCATATTATCTTATAGTATTTAAATCATATTTTAAAAGATGGCTAAATGTAACATATTCTCCTGAAAATAATTATTTTACTAATGAATATAAAAATTATATAAATATATTAAAAATTGCTTATGGAACAACTTTGTTATTATAAATTATTTAATTATTTAGAGAATGAAGAGAAATTATCTATTGGAAAATCTCTATATTCTAATGGAGGTTTTAGTATATCTAATAATAACGATATTATGCTATATTTAGGAGCAAAAACTCCATTAGATAATTATTATATTCTATATATAATAGATAAATTAAAAAAATTAAAATTAGATTATGGTACATTGATTAATAATTCTAAAAGAGATAATTCTAAAATTACTAAATATGAATTTATTTTAAATCCTGAATTATATAATCCTCATTGTACTCAATAATTTTATTAGATAAAATAGATAATAAAATCTAATATAAGCTGAAACGGGAATTACCGCTTCGGCTTTTTTATTCTCAAAAACATATCAATAAACTAACTATAGTATAAATCTTTTTAAAAAGTTGAATGTATAATAAGGTTATAAAATCTTTCAGAGGGGTTAATATGAGAGCATACAGAATAGAACTAACATCAAAAAATGGAGTTAGCATAGGAGGAAATAATCAGCCTAACTACCAACCGCCAACTACCTTAGTATTACAGCAGAACTTAGGCAATATGGACGATAACATACACATAGAGTTTGAATGTGTAGCATATAGAGATAAAGATAATACAAAAGAAATATATGATATGGCAGTACTTTCTCTTTATAATGTTAATAGATATTGGCACAATGAAAACTCTTCTGGTAAATTGGCAGGAGCTGAAATTGTAATTTATGCTGGAGTAAAAGCAACTCCTATTCATTATCGTCAAGGATTAGTAGACCCTCAAAATACATGTTATGCTTTAAATGATAATCAAATATTAACAACTCCAATTTATAAAGGATATATAAAAAATACTTATGCCAATATGGATGGTGCGAGTACTGTTCTTGTAATGAACTTATCGCCTGTTTTTGAATTAAATGAAAAAAAACCTGTAGCACAATTAAATATTACTTTTGGAACAGATTGGAGAATAGAGGTTCAAAGATTTATAAATAATTATTTAGCATTAACAGGAACTAAGGGAAAAGCTGTTATAGGTATACCTACAGAAGGAAGTGTTAAAATGGCGGAAGCTAATCTAAATAGTATTGATATTAACGGAATATTTGATACAGAAATAGGCGGAACAACTTTAGAATCTGTTATTAGAAATTCTTTTCATGAAGTTATAGAAAAAGATATTTCATCTAATATAATTTATATAGGTAAAAATCCTACTATAGAAAACAAAAATAATATTATTAGTGATAGGGATTTATTAGGACAACCACAATTAATAGATGTAAAAACTATATTATTTACTGTTCCATTAACTTCTAAATATAAAATGAGGCAGTTAATAACTCTTAATTTAGAAAGTTTTATTAGCTATAATCAAGCTTATATTACAGAAGGTGACCCAAATAATTATGGAATTGGAATAGCTAGAGATATATCTAAAATGTATTCAGGAGTTTATAGAATTACAAAAATACAACATGTACTACAAAGTAGAAATGTAGATGTTAACGCTTGGTGTACAAATATTACTGCTGTAGAAGAAAATAAAAGTTCTATTTAGATAAATCATATAGTTTACCCCAAAAATCGTTATTAAGAGCATTTTTATCATTATCTGATAAAAGCAAAAATAAAGTAGTAATTTTATTGTCAATTTTTATTTCATCTTGTGTATATGGTAAAAAATTAATAGCTATTTTATTTTTATTTCTATCATTGGAATATACATTAAATACTTTGTATTCAGTATGTTGAAACTCTATAGATCTTATACTTTTAATTTTTTCTAATGTTAAATAATATCTAAAATCTTTTTGAGTTTCCATATAATCTGTCATTTTATTATAATCTTGAGTTTTAGATAATATTTCATTACAAGTTTTTAAATATTTATTATAATCTTTAATATTAGCTTCTATAATTATTTCATCTCCATTATAAATTAAAATATCATCTATTATTTGAAATCTATCTTTATACTCTTTTTTTTCTTCTTTTAAAATATTTTTATATTCCTGATTTTTTTGATATTGATTTTTTAACAAACTAAAAATTTTATCATAATTTAAATTATTTCCATTATAATCTTTAAAAATATTTATATTGTTTTCTTTAGTATAATCAATATAATACTCTAATAGCTTTTTTACCTCTTCCATATCTTTTTTATTTAAAGTAATATAAGCATACTCAGCATAGATACCAGCACGATAACCATATAATTCTATACTTTCAAGCGGATCTAACATAAAAGCATAAATTAAATATCTTAAATTATTAACACTATAAACAGGATGATTTATATCTATAACATAAGGGGCAGGCACAACATAACCGCCCGGAGAAGATAAAACTTGTCCAAAATCTCCTATAGGTATAGTGAATAATTTATAATTTCCAAAATCAGATATTTTTTCACCATAATCATATCCATATATAGTAGGTTCACTATAAATAAATCCTTTATTATTTTTGAAAATACTTTCCCATTTAAGAATAACATTATTGCCCCATATCTCCATAACCATTTTAAAATTGGGGTTTGTGGTGCTTATTCTAGTAATGCCGTTTCCTGTTTTTTTTATCAAACCTTGAGGAAGTGAAGCAGAATATAGATAAAAAGATAACAATAAAAATAAAAATATAATTTTTTTCATAATTTTAACTCTCAATAGATTTATTAATTTTTAGTAAATTATTCTTATAAGCTATTATCATAAAATATAATTTAAACATATCTTCTAATTTATTAAATAGTAAAATAACATTTTTACCTTTTATTTTAGTGATTTCTACTATATCAGGAATATTTATATCATCTTTATTACATGCGACATCTACAATATCTTTCAATTCTATTTTTTTAGATTCCATATTAGAAACTACAAAAATTCTTTTATTTGTTAAATAAAGATTTCCTTGACATATTAATTCTAATTTATCTATTCCTTTAACTTTTCTATATTCATGCCATTGAACATAGGTTTGTAAAAAACATTTTTCATCTTTTGTTAAAGAGCTGTCTATTTCTGTAGTAAGAGATTTTATACATTTACATTCTTCCATAACCTTGTTATATATTTCATTTCTTACATAAAGTTTATTATATTTCATATCAAAATCATCATCTTTCATTTTTATAAATAAAATAAATTCTATTAAAGAGATGATTTGCGGAATCAATGTCCAACAAAATAAAACATATAATATTCCTTGTTGATATAATCCTAAATAAAATTTATGAAGTCCAAAAGGCAAACATGTAGCAGATAATACAGATAGAGTAATAGCTCTTTCTCTAGATTTCTTTTTAATTTTATCATTCATAGAGATAAACCTTCTTCATTATAATATAAAAATATATTAAACTATTTTTCAAAATTATCTATATATAAGTTTATACATTTTTTTATATTTTGAAACTATTTATAAGCGGTTTTTTCATATTTTTTATACAAATTATAAATATATAAACAACAATAAACTAACTATCGTATAAATCTTTTTTATTTCTTTGTTTTATAATAAGAAAATAAAGAAAAATTAAGGAAATAAAATATGTTTAATAAAATAGACACATATCAAAGTATAAATAATAATATTGCTAAACAAATAAACAACGCATTAAAAAGACTTCCAAAATCGCAGGTTTGTAAAGTGGAAGAAGTGAAAGGAAATAAAGTAAAAGTTTCTAGAATGCTTGAAAACAACAACACAATAGGATATACAGATGATGTACCTATTATACGCCCTATTTATTTTACTTACCCTATTAAGCAAGGCGATTTAGGTCTTTTAATAACTTCAAATTATCCAGTAAAAAGCTATATAAAAGATTATAATACACCTCCAAAAAATATGCCTGAAAACTCAAACGGTGAAGGCTATTTATTTTTACCTCTTGCCCCAGATAATATTGATTTTATTCAAGATAAAGAAGGAAAATCATTTGAAATATACTCACTAGATGGAAAAACTTCAATAATTATAAATGATGACAAAATAGAAATAAAAGATAATGCCTCAGATGAAGGCAATAATATTTTAATAGATAAAAACGGCATAAACATTACAGACACAAATAAAAATAATATAATACTTTCAAGCGATGGTACAAAGATAGAAGATAAAAATGGAAATGTATTTGAAATGGGCAGTTCAAGTGTAAAGATAAATAATAATTTTGAGGTGCTTCAATAAAGGAGGTGAGCCGAGCTATCTGGCAAACTTGTTTGACAGATACTTTTAAGCGAGGCGAACATAGCAACAATGAAAAATATAACGGTTGAAGATTGTACATTAACAACAGATAATGCTACAGCTAAAGCAACTATAATAGATGCTCCATCTACAAAAGTAAAGGCAGAAGGAAAAGGAGTATACAAAACACCGCTTAAAGTTCAAGTTGAAGGAGCTACTCAAGGAAGTTTTACACAAACAGCACCAAGCACAGGCACAATTATAAGCACAGCAAAAAAGGTAAAAGCAGATAATATTTTAGTAATTTTGGAAGGCGATAAAACAAATACTCCTGTTCAATGCCCTGCCTCAGACCCAAACACTGGAGCAACTACTACAATACCTGTAACTGTTACTATTCAAACAGCAGGACAAACTAAAGTAAAAGGAGCTTGAATATGAGTGCTTGGCTTTTAGACATAGAAGGTAATTGGCATGAGGCAAATGGAGATATTGAAATTAGAACTATTGACTTTATTACTAGACTTCAAACTATAAAAGGAGAACAGTCTTTTAATGCTAATAATGGACTTGATTTTTTGAATATAATAAACGGTTCTTCTTTACTTGAAGTAGAAGTTGAAAATATAGCAAGAGATTTTAATAATTATTTTGATATAAATATAGGAAACGCAGAAGAAGATAGAAAGGCAAAAGTAATGAAAATAGATATAAACATGAAATTAAAAAATAGCAGTAATAATGAAACACTTAATTATACTGCTTTAATAGGAGCATAGTTAGTATGCAAATAGGAAATACTGGAGTAATTAAAGATAGTCCTACTGTCATACGTGAAAGGCTTTTAAATAAAGCTATAGAAGAAGTAGAAGGCTTTACTAATTTACCTAGCGGTATACAAAATAATTTAATAGATGAAAGTGTTATTATTGAAAATGAAATACAAGATATGATTTCAAATGTTATGAATAGTATATCTCCTAGCTATGCTAATGATTTTATAGTTAAAGAGCTTGGAGAGGCTTTTGGTCTTAAAATGAAAGATAAAGCTCTTCCAAATACTACTATAACTTTCTATGGACTTGCTGGAGTAGTTATTCCAGAAGGACTTGAAATAGGAAATATAGACGGTTCAAAGAAGTTTATCACAACTAAAAGCGATATAATAAATGCGAGCGGTCAAGTGAGTATTTACTGCGAAGGAGCTGATTATTATGACACTCCAACCCCTGCTAATACTTTAAATGTTTTGCTTAATCAAGTATTAAATGTTACTAGCTGTACTAATCTTAGTGATGCCGTTGAAAGTACACCAGCTGAAACTATTTCAGAGTTTAGAGCACGTTTTCAAACTAGAGCACAGGCAAATAGAAGCGGAACAGTGGCAACTTTAGATAATGCTTTGAAAGAAGTAGAAGGAACAGTTGACAGACTTTGTACTTATAAAGAATCACAAATATTAGAAGATGGAGTAAAAAAAGCAGTTATTGAGGTAGTAATAGGCGGAGGTGATGATTACAAAGTTGCTTTAGCTATTTTTAATAGTGTTCTTTATCCTGATATTTTTGTTTCTAATCCTTCAGGTGATGAAACAAATAGAACAGTTAATATAAATGTTACTTTTAATAGTGTTGATTTTCCAATTACTTATACAAGGCCTAAAATTAATCAATTAAGTATTAATATTTCGCTTACAGTTCAAAGCGGATTTATTAATATTCCAAGTGAGGCATTTACTTTACTTCTTCGTCCTTATTATGAGAATTATATTAATAATTTAAAAATTGGATATAGTCCTACAGGATATAGTTTTGATGATTTAATTTATCAATGTTTTAAGGATAATTCATATTCAAGAGATATTATAACAGGAATAAATTATACACTTAATATAAATGGGGAACCTGTTTCATTAAATGGAGAAAGACAACTAGAAACTGCATTTGATACTGCTTATACATTATTAGATTTGGAATGTACTCTAACAGGAGCAAGTGTATGATTACAAAATTAAGTGATATAAATGTTTGGCAGCAATATAAACGTTCTGATGCTATAGTTAATTATTTTGCTTTTTTGAGAGATTATATTCAAGAAAATTATAATGATTTATTTTTTAAGTATAATAAAGAAACAAAACAAATAGAACTTGGAGAATATGCTAAAGAGTTTTCTATAAATCAAGCACAAACAGATTATTTAGAATACTATTTAAGAAGTATTTATAATATGCTTCGTCCGCATTATTTAGTAGATAGAACTTTTTATGATAGCGGACTTAAATATGATAGTTTATATGAATATGATGAAGGAGGCACTGCTGAATTAGTACCTGTTTCCTTATTAAAAAAAATATTTACTTTTGTATATAACTTAAAATATACACATTGGTCCATACCTAATTTAGCTGCTATGCTTGCTGATTTTTGTGAAATTAATATTACAAAAGTAAAAATTGAAATAGATACAACTAGATTAAAATATTTCAAAGTTTATTTACCTACAAATAAGAACTCACAAGATTTTAGAATAATTTATAACACTTACAGAAATATTTTGAATATGCCTATAGGCTTTAATATGGAACTTAATTTAATTGATGAGGTGTAAATATGGGAGAATTGAATAATAATATTTTTAATAACAATATAGCAGGAGATACAAGCAATATATTAATTCCTGATAATTCAGCAATTAAAAAAGGTATAGTTTTTAAATCTAATATAGATAGTAATGTTTTAAATGGATTTTATAATATATTATCTAAGGCTATTCAGTATTTACAATTTACAGGCGGACTTTACAGCAAAGAAGCTGATTATAATGAAGGAAATATTGCTTCACTTGTTATAAAAGATAGTGAAAATTATAGCATTTGGCAGTTTAGAAGAAACGCAAATAATCCTCAAGTATTAAATAATAATCCTCCAATCACTGGGGCAAGTATAACTACAATAAATGGAATAGATATTTATGAAGGTGGAATATTAAATACAGACTGGGATAAACTTACACAAAATTATAATGTAGAAGCAATTTCTAATACAGTTATGATTAGAGATGAAGTAGGGGCTAGCAATGTAAATACTCCTTCTAATATAAAAAATACTACAATAGTAAATAATGAATATTTAGAAAAGCAATTACTTAAAAAGCAGGATAAACTCACAGCAGGAATTAATGTAGAAATAACTGAAAATAATGTTATTAATGTGAAAGGAGATGTAGCTACAGATGCTAACTTGGTAACTCAAACTAACGAGGCTTTAGGGGAGAATGTACAAACTGCACTAGATATATTATTTAATAGATACAATATACCATTATATTTTACAGTATACCCTGAAGATGACGGTACTTTCGATGATAAAAAAAGACCAGCTAATTATTTTAAGAGATTATATAATATTACTACTACATGGAAGAAAAGATTTGCTACAACTGGAGCTTTTGAAAGACATGAAGGTGGTTTTGCTAATGAGGGTAGAAATGGTCTTTTACAAGGTGATGCTATTAGAAATATAACAGGAGTAGTAGACAGTGATTATCAAATATTTGCCCCATATACTTTTGGTGTTTTTCAGGCTAAAATAGTTGGTGGGAGTGGAAGTGGTACAGCAAGGAGTGAAAATACCCAGGGTTGGGTAGACGGTTTTGATATGGATATTAGTAGAGTAGTACCTACAGGTTCGGAAGATAGAAGTATAAATATTTTAAAAGAAACTTGGGAATTAGAAAGTATAAACGGAGTTAGTATATGGAAATAATAGTTTATGATAAAAACACAAATAAAATAATTAATATATTAAATGCTTTAAGTATTGACGATATTATATTAAAAGATAATGAGGCTATATTTGAAAATAAGAATATAAAAGATTTTAGCCAAACAGATATAAGGGTTTATAATAAAGACGGTTCTGTAAAAAGCTTAGAACAGCAAGTAAAAGAAAAAATTATTGTGCTTAAAGATAATGAAATAATTGACAACGGTATAATTAGAGAGCTTAATAAGAATTATGAAGATGATTATATTATAATGATTGAAAGAGGGTTAGAGAAACTTGAAGATACTAAAAAAATAGTAACTAATGAAGACGGTAAAAAGCATATTATAGAAAAGTCTATTGAGGAAAAATACAAAGAGGGGCTAATAACTAAAGAAGAGTATAATAAATATATTATTAGTCAAAGGCAAAGTCAATACACTCAAAATCTTGACGGTGCTAGAGCTGAGCTTTTAGATAGTGTACTTAATAATTTAGCAAGTCAAGGCTTATTAAATGAAACTCAAATGGAAGCACTTAATAGTTTACAAACAACAAGAGCAAATATAAAAGAACAATACCCTAAACAATCCTAATAATAATTAATAAGGTTGTATTAAATTCTTTTTTAGGTTATTTTTTTTATATTCTGATTTGCCTTCTTCTATAGCTATAGCAAACTTTACTGCTAATTCTCTATACTCTTTATGAATTATAGTTTTATTTTCATATTTCAATAATCTAAACTGTCTATTAGTTAGCCCTATTTTTTCTGCTATTATTTTATTTTTACCATATTTTTTAGCTATATTTTTTACATGATTAAAATCAAAAGTTTTAAGTTTCTCATACCAAATCATTTTTACTCCTTACTTCTTGTTAGAGTATTTTAAAAAAATCTTATATAGAACATCATAATTTTTTATAAAGATGTCTAAATATTGTTGATACTTTATTGCTTCTTCTTTATTAAGTGTTTTTGTTGTATATATTCCAAAATCATTCTTTATTTTACAAAAACTTAATGAGAATAAACCTGAATGAGAGAAATATAAATATACATATATAATACTATCATTTTCAGTAATACTAGCTTCTTGATTAAATATATTTTCAATTATTTTTATATCATTTTTCTTCATCTATTCACTCCATATATTATAGATTATCCTTTATTATTTGTTTTATTTTGTCTTCATTATTATAAGCAAATACAAATAATGATAATATTTTATTATTATCATAATAAATTGTATTTTTTGATAATATTCTTAACCTATCATTTTTACTATGGTATGTTATTTCAACTTCCTCTTTTCCTAAAAAATTATTATATTTGTTTCTAATGCTTATGAATATATATTTATTTTTATCCTCTGTTTTACTTATATAAATATCTTTTATTATTTTATTATTATCTAATTTTATTATACTATCTTCAATTAATTCTATATTCATTACTTACTCCTTCTTATATAGGATAGTTTAATATTTTAGCTAATTTAAACATTAAATTGCCAACATCAAAACTAGTTTCTAATACTTTAAAATCTAATTCTTCATTACAAGTTTTTATAATGTATTTAGTATCATCTTTTAATATTTCAAAAAATGTATCATTGTGCCATATAGTTATTACAGATTCAGTTAATATATTAAAATCAATTTTATGGTCATCTAAATATTTTTTTACTAAATCCATTATTTAACTCTTTTAGCTTTGCCATTTTTTCTTTTAACAAAATCTTTCTTCAGTTCAAAATCTAAACAAGCCTTATTTGATATTCCTGTTGCTCCTTTGTATACCTTACAAATCAAAGCACCATATGATGATTTGGCATATTTACATTCAAAGCAGTAGTACTGCGGTTTATGTTTATTAGTCATTAAAATCCCCTTTTAATTAGTATTTAATATAATTTTCTAATTTATACATAGCTTTTAATTCTTTACAAGTATAACCGCTATATAAAGCCTTGAAATCATCACAGCTTAAATCATCAATCTTTTTGTCTAATGGTATTAAACCAGAATTAGTAAAACCTTGACTGCTGTCAGCTTTACCCTGTTCTATCTCTTCAATATTATATTTGTTTTTCATTTTTTTTAACTCCTGTAAATAAATCTTGCTTTTCTTTTATCCTATTACAGCATATATCGTAATACTCTTTGTCTATTTCAATGCCTATATAATTTCTATTGTTTTTTATAGCTCCTTATTCTCTAAATATATTAAACTTAAAACACAGTAGCCTGCGATGTCAAGTAATGTGTCTTCTATGCTTTCATAGTTCACTTCATTATTATTTTTCATAAGATTGTTTAATCTGTTTATTTTATCTTCTAATCTTATAGCTATAACTACATAACCGTATTCATCTACTGTTCTATCAAAGGAATTATTATAATCTTTATTCTTTTTGATTAATAAAGTTTCTAATTGTTTTAATATTAAATATTCATCTTTTTTATATTTTGTAATCAAAAACCCTATAGAACGTATAAATAAATCTTTTAAATTATGCACCATACAATCTTTATATCGTTTTTTTAGATTTGTTTTAAAAGACCTTATATTTGATTTCAAATATTCAATATCTGTTATATCTGCAATATAAAAATCTTTATATAAAAAATTAAACCATTTTTTTATTTGATGTTCTTTATTCATTGTAAAGCTCCTTTGGTGCTATTCCTAATACAAAATAACAATAGTTTTCTAAAGCATAGTCTATATATTTATTAAAACCGCCTAAAGCAAATCTTAAATGACTGAAGCTTTTTTCTTTTCCGTTTTCTAATCTTTTATTCCAAATATCCTGCAGTTTTTCCCATTCTAATTTTACTAAAAGAGTGTTATAAAAATATATATAATGATATTTATTGTCTCTATGAGTTTTTTGACTTCTTCTTAAATAAGGCATCATTTTATATATAACCGCTAAACCATGATTAAGAACTATATCATTATTATAAATTACATAGTTATCTTTATACTGAATATATCTATTTAGATTTTTTTCATACTCTATATGGTCTTTATATTCAGTAAGAAAAATATTGAAATTCTTTTTTCCTTTTATATAAAAAGCATAACCGAAGTTTTTACAGCTGTTTTTTAAAGTAAAGCCATGAGCCTGACATTTCATTGTAAAGCTCCGTACTCTATATAAGGATTTTTTAAATACTCTATTTGTTTTTTAATGTTTAGGAGCCATAGATATTGCACGTTTTTTAGTTAAAATAAAGTAGGTATTCC